>Ga0114963_10000712_pt1 | contig 22579 bp, 17 predicted proteins | sample C_131016_EF_Meta_FD_87019 | JGI IMG/M metagenome (GOLD analysis project Ga0114963, IMG submission 87019) | Freshwater microbial communities from Lake Croche, Canada to study carbon cycling - C_131016_EF_MetaG | ecosystem: Environmental > Aquatic > Freshwater > Lake | place: Lake Croche, Canada...
CATGAACAGGCTGGTGCCGACAGTCGTAATGCCGCCGAGCAGAAAACCGAACAGGGCTTCACCCAAACCACCCAGCCAGAACCGCCTCGCCCCGCCATAGCGTTTGAGCTCGTTGGGCTGCAAGGCAATGTCGATCAGGCCCGCCCATTTGGGGGCAAGACTGGCGAGTAGGAAGACAATGTAGAACCCCCAGGCTCCGGCACTGTTAAAGGCCTGATCGGGATCGAATTGCTGGGCTTTATAGGCAATCAAGCCGATGGTGGCGACAAAACCGGGCAGACCGATAAACATCAAAATCGCCCAGACCAGCTGGAACCGGCTGGTCGGATACAGGCCGGGCCAGGTCAGCAAGCGCAGATATTGCAGATTGCCCTGGCACCAGCGCAAATCGCGGCGGGTGAATTCCAGCACGGTCGGCGGGTTGTCCTCGTAGGAACCGACCTCGACAGGCAGCACACGCACTTCAAAACCGGCCTTGCGCATCAGAACCGCTTCGACCTGGTCATGCGACAGGATGGGTCCGCCGAAGGGCGGTTTGCCGCTCAAAACCGGCAAGCCGCAATGGTCCATAAAGGGCGCGGTGCGCAACACCGCGTTATGTCCCCAGAAGGGGCCGCAATCCGCCGCCCACCATGCCTGGCCCATCGTGTAGGACCGCATGCCGTGGCGCATGCCGAACTGGAAGATGCGGGCAAAGGCGCTGTCACTGGGCGCGCCCACCACCAGACTTTGCAGGATACCCAGTTTCGGCGTGTCCTGCATGATGCGGATCATCCGACAGATGGTCTCACCATCCATCAGGCTATCAGCATCCAGCGGCAGCAAAAAGGCATAGTCATTGCCCCAACGATCACAGAAATCGGCAATATTTCCAGCCTTGTAGCCGTTGTTTTTGATGCGGCGGCGGTAGATCAGGCTGTCGGGCCGTTCTGCCATGCCCTTCCATGCCGCAAACAACGCTTCCTCGCGCGCGATGATGGCAGGCTGGTCGCTGTCGCTCAGCACGAAAAACGAGAAACTCGTCCCTTCGCCGGTCGCATCGAGACTTTCCTTGATCACATGCAAACGGGCAAAGGCGCGGGCGGGGTCCTCGTTGCGCAGTGTCATCAGAATGGCGGTCGGCAGGCGCAATGGCTTGCTTTTGTCGCCGATCTCCAGATAGGGCGCAACCTTGCGCAAGCCGTCGGCCGTGCCGTGCAGCAGCCACAGGCCGATCATCGCATTCCAGAAACCCAGCACAGTCCAAGGCACCGCCAGCATGAAGGCGCAGACAATCGCGCTGTCCACCCAGGACCAACTGGAGACGCCATAATCGACGGGGCTCAGAATTTGAACCAGCCAGAGACCGAATCCTGCCATAGTGCTCAAGTTCAATATCACAACCACCAGTCGGCGGCGCAGGATGTCGCCTCTGGATTGTAAGCCTGTTGGCACCATATCAGGTGAAGACTGCAACGCTTTGATCATGATCGGACATGTTCCATTGACGAAAGAACCCCATGCTTCACTTAGGGGCAGCTCGCATAAAACCGCAACAGGATTGTGGGTCAAGTCAGCTCGCCACTATGCGTTGGAAAAGATGGATCTGCCAGCCCCCGGTCCCTATCACGCCCTGATCCGCAGCGTTTTCAGCGGTGTCAGCCGTGGCACCGAGCGTCTGGTGTTGACCGGTCAGATCCCCCCAAGCGAATACCAGCGGATGCGTGCCCCGTTGCAGCAGGGTGATTTTCCCTTCCCCGTACTTTATGGCTATGCCAGTTGCGGCGTGGTGGAACAGGGACCTGAAGGGCTTTTAGGACAAACAGTGTTCTGCCTACACCCGCATCAGGACCGCTTTGTCGCCCCCCTGTCGATGCTGGCCCCTTTGCCGTCCGCGCTGCCTGCCAAGCGCGGCACGCTGGCGGCCAATATGGAAACCGCGCTGAATGCCCTGTGGGACAGCGGAGCCAGTGCCGGAGACCGGATTGTGGTGATCGGCGGCGGTCTCGTTGGCCTTTTGGTGTGTTTTCTGGCCTGTCGACTGCCCGGTGCCGAGGTGGTTCTGGTTGATCCGCTTGATCGCAGCACACTGGCCCGTTCCTTCGGAGCAGGCTGGCTGACACCCGAACAGGCCGAAACCCTCGTGGGCTCGGCCGATCTGGTGTTCCATACCTCTGCCAATCCGGCCGGCTTGTCTCTCGCGCTCGAACTGGCCGCCGATGAGGCCAAAATCATCGAGATGAGCTGGTATGGGCAAAAGCCTGTCTCACTCGCGCTCGGGGAAAGCTTCCATGCGCGCCGATTGCAACTAATCAGCGCACAAGTCGGGCGTATTCCCGCCGACCGCGCTGCTCGCTGGACCTATCAAAGACGCATGGCCAAGGCGATCGATCTGCTCGATGATCCGCGACTGGATGCGCTGATCACCCATGCCATCGCCTTTGCGGATGCCCCTGCACAATTACCGGACTTGCTGACATCCGATGCCGTGATTGCCACGGTTCTGACCTACTGACCCCGAAAAGGAATTGCCATGTTTGCCCTTGAAGTTCGTGACCACATCATGATTGCCCACTCCTTCAAGGGCGATTTTTTCGGTCCCGCCCAGAACATGCACGGAGCCACTTTCGTGATTGATGTCGCGTTTTTCCGCGAGACGTTGAACGAGTACAATGTCGTGGTCGATATCGGCCGGGCCCATGAGGCCCTGAAAGCGGTGATTGCCCCGATCAACTACCGCAATCTCGACGAGGTCGAGGCCTTCAAGGGCCAGCAGACCACCACCGAATTTCTGGCGCACCATATTTTCAAGGAAATGGCGCTGGCAGCGCGTGAAGGACGCTTGGGACCGGGTGGCGAAGGCATCTGCAAGATCCGCGTCAGCCTGCACGAATCGCATGTCGCGCGCGCCTGGTATGAAGGTCAGGTCCATTGAAGTCAGACCGGAACCAGGACGTGAAAAACCGACCATGATGCCACCCGCCCCGCCCGTCACCATCGGCTTTATCATTCCAGGCGACATCATGACGCCCACGGGGGGCTATCGCTATGACCGGATGGTAATGGAAGGGCTTGGGGAATTCGGCATCAAGGTGGTCCATGTCCCTCTATCTCCCGGCTACCCGGCCCCCGATCCCGCCACCCGACGCGCCACAGCCACCCTCATCCGCAACACCGCGGTGGATCTCTGGCTGGTTGACGGACTGGCTTTCGGGGCCTTCGGTCCTGTCGAATTGGCAGCTTTCAATCGACCTGTCATCGCGCTGGTCCATCACGCGCTGTGCGACGAGACCGGGCTTGACCCGGCAACGGCAACAGCCTTGTTGCACTCGGAAAAGCAGGCCCTCGCTTCGGCCACCGCTGTGATTGTCACCAGCCCACAGACAGCTGCCCGAGTGTGCGATCTGTTCGGGCTCAAGACGACACGGGTCCATGTGGCCGTGCCAGGGGTTATTGGACCCGTCTTGCCGGATGAACAGCGGTCGCACAAGCTCCGGCTGCTGTGTGTGGGCTCTGTCAGCCCGCGCAAAGGCTATGATTTGCTGGTACAAGCTCTGGCGCCATTAAAAGGACAGGCTTGGCATCTGAACATTGCAGGACGGCTCGACGATGCGGACACAACCCGGGATTTGCGCCAACAAATCGAACAGGCTGGACTGGCTCAGTCCGTTACACTGTGCGGTGCCCTTGGGGATGAGGAACTGGCAAGCCTTTGGACCAGCCATGATGCCTTGCTGTTTCCCTCGCGCTATGAAGGCTACGGGATGGTTTTGACCGAGGCTCTGGCCCACGGTCTTGCCGTGCTGTGCTCGGATCAGGTGCCTGCAGCCGAGGGCCTGCCTGCGCCCGCCGTTATGCGTCTTGGCGTGTTGGACCGGCAGGGCTGGACAAGCCAGATTGCGGCATGGCTCGAGACGCCCGAACGGGTCCGCACTGCAAGACAGGCGGCCCGTGATATCGCCCGCACACTTCCGCAATGGCGCGATACGGCCGCGCAGATTGCGGATATTATCCAAGGGATCACACGATGAATTGCCCCAGACTGGATGAAGCGAATGACCGGATTTAGTGCTGATTGGCTTGCCTTGCGCGAAGAGGCGGATCACGCCGCCCGCAATGAGGAACTCGGCTTTCGAGTCGCCAGCCATCTGGCGTCCCATGAGTGCCCGCTGATCCTCGATCTGGGTTGCGGCACAGGCTCCAACCTGCGGGCTCTCGCGCCCCTGCTCGGGCGCAAACAGTATTGGCACCTGATTGATCTCGATGCCGGTCTGCTGGCCCATGCCAAGGCCCAACTGCGCGCGTGGGCCGATTATGCGGAGGTGGTGCATAACAGCCTCGTGCTCTATTGGGGCGAACAGCAGATCACCGTCGATTTTTCACAGACGGATATAAACAAGGACCTCCCTATTCTGTTTAATAAACCACCACAACTCATTACTGCGGCGGCTTTTTTTGATCTCGTTTCAGAGCAATGGATTGCGGATTTTGCGCAGCAATTGGTGCAGCATTCGACCGCTTTCTACACGGTGCTGACCTATGACGGAGAGGAGCAATGGCACCCTCCCTATCCCGAGGACCGGACAGTTCTGGCCGCCTTCCATCGCCATCAGGGACTGGACAAAGGCTTCGGTCCTGCGGCAGGCCCCAAGGCGACGACCTGCCTGCAACAGGCCTTCTCGCAAGGCGGTTACGAAGTCATGACCGCGCCAAGCCCATGGCATCTCAATGCGCAGGAACATCCCGATCTGATGCTGGCTTTGGGTCAGGGCATCGGCGAGGCGGCGGCGCATTTTGCCTCTGCTGACGCCATTCATAACTGGACGGACGCCTTGCATTACCGCCGCCATGCGGTTATCGGCCATCTGGACCTGTTCGCAAAACCGATTGCTGGTTAGACCATCCGGTCGAATACGCCGTCCTTCGCCATGAAACGGTGATAGAGCGCCATGCCGAAATGTCCGGCCACCAGAAGGGCAAGCACCATTGCCGCTGTTTCATGCCAGAAGAACAGCAATTTCATCAGGCTTTCGGAGCCCGTGACCTCCCACGGAACCGGAAACAGGCCGAACAGCGTGACAGGCTTGCAGCAGATCGATGTCGCCGCATAACCGGCAAGCGGGGTCAGTACCACGAGCACGTACAAGGCGCCATGCCCCATTTTGGCCAGCACCTGCACAACCGGGTGAAGTTCCTGCTCGTAAGGCGGCGCCCCCTGAACAGCCCTGACAGCCAACCTTACGACGGCCACACCAAAAGCCAGGATGCCCAGTGATTTATGCCCCTCGTAGAACAGGTTGGTCAGCGCTCCCTCACCCATCCGCGTCATGATCATCCCCAACGGAATGAGGCTGAGGATCAGACAGGCATGGAGCCAGTGCAGGGATTTTTGCAAGACCGAATAATGGCTGCGCATGAAGATCCGCCTTTCGGACACGATGTTGTCATTTTTACCCGCTAGTCAGGATGGACAAAGATGGTCTGATCCAGAAGACTGATCAAGCCGTAATATAAGTGTGTGGTGTCGTGATGTGAACGATCCTTTCGGATCACTGGTCACCTGTCCCCTCTGTATGGCATAAGACAAGTGTTGCGGGCTTAACAGACAGATACCGAATGTTCTTTTTAGTTCAACGTGAACCCCGAGATTGACAGTGACCCACCATCCTTCGACCCGCCTGCCCAGCAATGCCGATATGGTGGCCGTTGAACGGCTGATTTCAGAGGTCCGTTCGGGCCGCCCTGTATTGATCCGCGACAAAAACCAACTCTTGCTGGCTGCCAGTATCGAAATTCTTGGCGAGGAACTGGCCAAGCGGCTCGATCTGCTGGCCGACGGGCAGGCCTCCCTGCTCTTGCCTGCCGCGCGTTTGCGCCGCTTGGGATTAGAGAGAGAGGCATCGGGTCGGGTGGCTTTGCCTAAAATCGATCTGAACCGGATCGATATGCTGTCCTTGCGGCTGGATGCACGCATTGATGCGCCGGTCATGGCCGTGACAGCCATCGAGCGCGCAGCACTTGATCTGTCCGCTCTTGCGTTGATTTTGCCCGCCATGCTGGTCATTCCGCTGACTTCTCCGCCTCATATCATCCCCGATCTGCTGGAAGCCTCGCAGGACGCCATCAGCCAGTATCGACGCAACCAAGCCACCGATATCACCCTGATCAGCCGGGCTCCGGTGCCGCTGGAAGGGGCTTCGACCGAATTCGTCGTCTTTCGCGGCGGCGAAGGCCTCCGAGACCAGGTGGCGATTGTGATCGGCAAGCCCGATTTCAACGCGGTCGTCCCGGTGCGCCTGCATTCGGCCTGCCTGACAGGCGATCTGTTCGGTTCGCTCAAATGCGATTGCGGCGACCAGTTGCGCGGCACCGTTCGTTTTATGGCCGAAAACGGTGGTGGCATTTTGCTCTATCTGGACCAGGAAGGCCGCGGCAATGGATTATCCAACAAGATCCGCGCCTATGCCCTGCAAGCCAGTGGCTATGACACCTATGAGGCCGACGAGGTCTTGGGCTTCGATCTCGACCAGCGTCGTTTCGACTTTGCTGCGGCCATGCTGGCCCAATTGGGGGTCCAGCAGGTGAAATTGCTGACCAACAACCCCGAAAAAATTGCCGCCATTATCCGAGCCGGCCTGCAAGTGGTTGCCCATGAGCGGGTAATCGGCCGTCCGACAGCAGAAAATGTTCATTATCTGACCTCGAAGCGTGATCGTGCGGGACATCTAATCGATGTTGATGGTATGAACACGCGATTGAACAGTCAGGACTAGTATAAGGGCGGAAGTGGCGTGGAGTCCGAGGGTCGCAAACAAAGCTTTCCGCTTGCCTTGACGCTCGCCCTCTATTTTGGTGCATGGCTCATTCTATCCTGGCCTTTCCTGTCCGGAAAATTCACGATCCCTTGGGACGCCAAAGCGCATTTCTATCCGCAACTGTCCTTTCTGGCGCAAGCCATCGGCAATCACCAATGGCCGCTTTGGAACTCCTACACCTTTGCAGGCATGCCGCAGATTGCCGATCCGCAATCGCTGATCTTCTCGCTTCCGCATCTTTTGGTCGCTCTGTTCGATCACAATCCGAGCTTTGTCATGGCGGATGCGATCGTGCTCGGCCTGTTGGGGCTTGGCGGCTTGTCGATCGTCATGCTGTTCCGCGACTTCAACTGGCATTGGGGCGGCGCACTGGTTGCCGCTGTGGCTTTCTCGCATGGCGGGTCGGCCGCATGGCGCATCCAGCATACCGGACAGATCCTCAGTATTTCATGGTTCGTCATCAGTTTCTGGATGCTCAACCGCGCTTTGCTGCATAACAGCCTGCGTTCGGGTGCAGCCGCCGGCTTCGTCGCCGCGATGATGGTGCTGGGTCGCGACCAGATTGCGCTGTTGGGCCTTTATTTTCTCACCCTGACCGTGCTGATGCACTATTTCAACTCGGAGGATCCCAAAGCTGCGTTCAAACGCTCGCTGGGTCCTTTGGCCATGGGCGCCTTGGTGGGAACGCTGATTGTCAGCTTTCCGCTGTTGATGACATGGCTGATGGCTGAAAGCTCCAACCGCCCGATCATCAATTACGAGGATGCTGGCCGCGGGTCGATGCATCCGGGGGCTCTGCTGACCCTTCTGATCCCCAATCTCTACGGGGTGGATGGACCATTGGTGATGCATTGGGGCCCCCCCAGTCCGGCTTGGGGGGCGCTCGATCTGTTTATCGCGCGCAATATGAGTGCTCTGTTCATGGGCAGTGTGCCGATGCTGGCGATCATCATGATCGGCTTTGGCCGCCAGGCGTTCAATCATCGTCAATCATGGATACTGCTCGGCGGCTTCGTATTGGCCATTCTCTATGCCTTGGGCCGCTATACCCCGCTGTTTGATGCGTTCTACCACCTGCCCGGCACCGATCTGTTCCGGCGTCCGGCCGATGCCACCTATTATATCGGGGCTTTCGGAGCGATGCTGGGCGGTTACTGCCTCTCGCGGGCGCTCGACCATACCCTGCCCGCCCCCAATCCGCTGGCATGGCAGCTGTCCTTGCTGGCCATTGTCGCCTGGTTCACGCTATCCATCGGGCTGGCGCTCTTCAAACATCAATCCTACACGGCCGAAATGCCGATCCTGCTGGCGGCCGGCTTTTGTATGGTGGCTGTGATCCTGCTGGTGCTGTCGCAACGCGCGTTCGGGCCAGTGATCAGCGCAGGGCTGGCCGTTGCGCTGTTTGCTTTGCAGGTGGCCGATGTCAGGGTCAATAATGGCCCCAATGAATCAACCGCCCTGCCACCGTCCAATTTCGATGTGCTGAGGGTCGGTTCGCAAGACCGGACTTTACAGGCCATCAAGGCTTTTCTGAAAGAGGATACCGGACCCGACCGGCGCGACCGGATCGAGGTCATCGGCGTCAATTTCCATTGGCCCAATGCCACGATGGTGCAAAAGCTCGACAATGCTTTGGGCTATAATCCGTTGCGGCTGGCCAATTATGTCGCCGCCACCGGTGCCGGTGACCACACGGCGCTGGTCTCGCAGAAAAACTACACCAAATTGCAGCCTTCCTATCATTCCTTGCTGACCGACATGCTCGGGGTGCGATTGATTGTCAGCGCGGCGCCGATGGCCGAATTGGATCCCAATGCGAATTTGGCGGATTTCCCGCTGCTGGAACTGACCAAAGACGCCTATATCTATGAAAATCCGCGCGCTTTACCGCGGGTCATGCTGGTGCCGAAAATCATTGCGGGCGATCAGGACGCTATCCTCGAAACAGGTGAATGGCCGGAGCATTTCGACCCGCAGGCCGAGGTCGTCCTGTCTCCCGAGGACGCGGCAACCGTGCCCGCCGGCGGCCTCGGCAATGCCAGCCTGAAAGATTGTGACAGCCAGAAAGTCGAGATTGATGTCAACGCCCCGTTAGGCGGCGTACTGGTGCTGAACGATGTCTGGCATCCATGGTGGCGGGCCACGGTCGACGGACATGAACAGCCGATCATGCGCGCCAATGTGATTTTCCGCGCAGTTGCTGTGCCTCCCGGCCAGCACAAGGTCCGTTTCGTGTTCACCCCGATCCAGGGCGCTCTGGATGAATTGAAAAGCCGGCTGCACAAAGTCGGCCATTCCAGCCGTCATTGATCTCGAATAATTTTTGGATCCCGCATAATTCTTGAGACAAAACGCCTCAGAATTTATCGCCGCGCATCACGCGGGCCTTGTCGCGGCCCCAATCGCGTTTCTTCTCGGTCTCGCGCTTGTCGTGCAACTGCTTGCCCTTGGCCAGGGCCAGTTCTAGCTTGGCACGGCCTTTCTCGTTGAAATAGAGTTTGAGCGGCACAAGGGTCATGCCCTCGCGCTGCACCGCGCCGATCAACCGGTTGACCTGCCGCTTGTGCAGCAACAATTTGCGCGGACGTTTAGGCTCGTGGTTGAAACGGTTGGCCTGCAGATATTCGGGGATGTTACAATTGATCAGAAAGATCTCGCCTTTGTGCTCGCCGGCATAGCTCTCCCCGATGGTCGCCTTGCCACTGCGCAGCGACTTCACCTCGGTGCCGGTCAACGCAATGCCCGCCTCGAACGTATCCCCGATCGTATAGTGAAACCGCGCTTTGCGGTTGTCAGCCACGATCTTGAAATTGGGGTTTTCCTGCTTGGCCATCCGTAATGCGTTTCCGTTCAATCAGTTGACGAGTGCGGCATGCACCATCGCCTGATGGATTTTGGCGCGGGTCGGCGCGGTCAGAGGCACCATCGGCAGACGCACATCCTCGGTGATCATGCCGAGCTGCGACAGGGCGAATTTCGGCCCCGACGGATTGGTCTCGATGAACAAAGCGGTATGAAGCGGCATCAGCCGGTCCTGGATTTTCAGGGCTGTGGCATAATCGCCGTTCAGGCAGGCTGTCTGGAATTCGGCACACAGGCGTGGCGCGACATTCGAACTGACCGAAATGCACCCGTGCCCGCCATGCGCCATAAAGCCGATAGCGGTCGCATCCTCGCCCGACAACTGGATGAAATCCGGCCCCATGGCTTCGCGCTGCAACGACACACGCGCCAGATTGGCAGTGGCATCCTTGACGCCGGCAATATTCTTCAACTCATACAACCGCTTCATGGTATCGACCGACATGTCGATCACCGAGCGTGGCGGGATATTGTAGATGATGATCGGAATACCGATCGCATCATTGATCGCCTTGAAATGCTGGTAAAGGCCTTCCTGACCGGGCTTGTTGTAATAGGGTGTCACAACCAGAACGGCATCCGCACCAGCCTTTTCGGCATGGCGGGCGAAATCGACCGCCTCGATGGTGTTGTTGGAGCCCGCACCGGCGATCACTGGCACACGGCCCTTGGCCTCCTGGATGCAGGCCTCGACCACGCGCTTGTGCTCGTCATGGCTCAGGGTCGGGCTTTCACCGGTGGTGCCGACAGGAACCAGCCCGTGCGACCCTTCGGTGATCTGCCAGTCAACCAGTTTGCGGAACGCCGGCTCATCCACCTCGCCATTGCGGAAAGGCGTTACCAAAGCCGTATACGAACCGCTGAACTTCACTGTCATAACCCTCTCCCGCTTGATGCTGTGCGCAGCACTGTGATCTTTCTCCGACTGTCATACAGGCTTGACGGCATTCATGAAAGCATAAGATACAGCCTGACAGGCAGATAGTGGCTTGATCAGCCATGTTTTAGCCGCAGATTAGTAATTTTTAAACCATGCAGAGGCATTATATCAGTTCAGGTATCAGATGGAATCACAGGTCACATGCGTTCACGTTCCCCCTTGCGGCTGTTCTTTGTGTTGGGCCTCTCCGTCTCGCCGGTGGCGTTGCAGGCTGGCGGTCTTGATAGCCTGTTTGCCTTTACCCAGCCGACCAAAAGCGCGTCACTGACCCCGGCCAGCCTGCCGCAGGCTTTAGGCCAGCTTTCCTCGCAAGAGATCAAAACCCTCAAACGCTCGATCGCCGCCTATAAAGCGGGTGATATCGCGCAGGGCGATGCGATCAGCACCGAATTGGGGCAATCCGTGCCGGGCATCGTGGCCGAATGGGTGGCGATCCGCTCGCAAGCCTCTACGCTCGGCTATGCCCGTATCAGCCATTTTCTGGCCGCCTATCCCGAATGGCCGACCCAATCGCTAATGCGCCGGCGCGCCGAAGAAGCGATTGTTGCGGAAAAACAGCCCGACACTGTCGTGCGCTCGTTCTTCGCCCGCAACAATCCCGCCACACCGGGCGGAGTGCTGATGCTGGCCGATGCCATGATGGCCGAAGGCAAATCGGCGGCTGCCATCGAATTGGTGCGCAACAAATGGGTCTCTGACGGGTTCAATCAGGACCTCGAAAACAAGTTTCTGGCTACTTATGGCCAGCATCTCAAACAGGCAGACCATCTTCGCCGGTTCGAGCGCGCCATTTTCAGTGAAGATGCCGATGTCGCCTTGCGCGCGGCCCAGCGGTTGGGGACGGAAGAAACCGCGATTGCGCGTGCCGCCGCAGCGGTCTTCGACAAAAACGGCAATGGCGAAAAGCTGCTCTCGGCTATTCCGCAAAAAGCCCTGAACGAGCCAACAACCCAGTTTCTGCGGATCAAACAATTGCGCCGCGCCGAGCGCTACTCCGAGGCCGCTACCATACTTGGCCAGATCAACCATGCCACAGAGCTGCAAAACGGCACGCAATGGTGGGTCGAACGCCGGTTGATCGCACGCAAACTGACCGACACCAATCAGGCGGCTTTGGCCTATAAGGTCGCCGCAGGGCATGCCGCCGCTACGATACCGGACAAGGTGGAAGCCGAATTTACCGCAGGCTGGATTGCACTGCGCGCGCTCAATCAAGCCGAGCGAGCCAGCCATCATTTCGATCAGGCGGCCAATGTCGCCAAAACCCCGATTTCGATTTCCCGTGCCGCCTATTGGCAGGGCCGTGCCGCCGAGGCACAGGGCAAACAGGCAAGCGGTCACTATCAACGCGCCGCCCAGCATGCCACCACCTATTACGGACAGTTGGCGCGCGCCAAACTTGGGCAATCGGAAGTGAGTGTGACGCCCGGCCCGCAAGGCTCGGTGCAGGCCATCGCCCGCAATCTGGGGGTGCAGGGTGTTGCCGCGCTCTATTCCGCCGATGAACGGGCTTTGGCGGTCGCCCTCATCAATGATCTCGCCTACAGCCTACCTGATGCTTCGGCCCTTGATGCCCTGGCCGATCTGACCACCGCCTATGGCGATGCCAATGCGACTCTGACAATTTCCAAAATCGCCACCCAGCGCAATCTGGTGCTCGGCCAGCATGCTTTCCCGGTCTTCGGCATTCCGCAAAAGGCTCTGGATTCGGCACCGATCGAACAGGCCTTTGTCTATGCCATCACCCGGCAGGAAAGTGCCTTTGATCCCTCGGCCACATCGACCTCGGGGGCCAAGGGCCTGATGCAGTTGATGCCAGCCACGGCCAAGATCGAGGCCGGCAAGGTCGGTATGGATTTCGATGCCGCTCGTTTAACCGATCCGCACTACAATGTGACGCTTGGTGCCAACCATCTCTCGCGGCTGGTCGAAAACTGGAACGGTTCGTATATTCTCGCCATCGCATCTTATAATGCAGGTCCGGGCAACGCGAAGAAATGGATAGAAGCTTATGGAGATCCACGCGATTCCAATGTTGATCCGATCGATTGGGTCGAACGGATCCCCTTCTCCGAGACCCGCAACTATGTCCAGCGCGTGCTTGAAAACCTGCAGGTCTATCGCTCCAAACTCGGCAGCCGCCAGGCTTTGCTGATCGAGCAGGATATCCGCCGCGGAGCGCGCTAACCCGCACAAGAAGGACCATCGGCATGACAACTCCCCCCGTTTGGCGTGATCTTTATGGCATGACACAAGACGGGGTGCGGTTGCATCTGCGTGATTATGGCGATGCCAAAAGCCCTCTGCCCCCGATTGTCTGCCTTCCCGGTCTCACACGAAACGCCGCGGATTTCGATGATCTGGCGCGTTATCTGACCGACACCACCGCCCGTCGTGTGCTGGTGCTGGAGTCACGCGGACGCGGCGGTTCGGAATGGGCGAAAAAGTCCGAGGATTATTCCATCCCCGTAGAAGTCGGCGACCTCATCCACATGCTCGACATTCTGGCGATCAAACGCGCCGTTTTTGTCGGCACCTCGCGCGGCGGTTTGCTGACCATGGTGCTGGCAGCGATGCGGCCCGATCTGATCGTCGCCTCTGTACTCAACGATATCGGTCCGGTAATCGAGGCGGCAGGCTTGCTGCGGATCAAATCCTATGTCGGCAAATCGGTTCTCTTGCCTGATTTTTCGGTGGCGACGGCGGCACTGTCACGCAGTCACGGTCCATTCTTTCCGGCCCTGTTGGCCGAGGATTGGAATGTCTTTGCACGCGGCACTTGGAGCGAAGGTGAAGGGGGATTGTCGCTGTCCTATGATCCTGCCATCAGCAGCACCCTGAAAGATTATGATCCCGAAGCCCCCGCCCCCGATCTGTGGCCACTCTGGAACGCTCTGGCGACAAAACCATGTCTGATCATCCGCGGCGAATTGTCCGATCTGTTCACGGACAAGACGGCACAAAAAATGACGCAGGGCAAAAGCCGCTGCGCCATCCATGTGGTGCCCGGTCAGGGTCACGCGCCTTTGTTGCGCGATCAACCGACCCTGCAGGCGATCGCCGGTTTCATCGAAACCAGCGACGCTGCGTAAGGCTTATTTCTTCAGCTCGCTATAGACGAAATCCACTGCGAGGGTCGCAAGGAAGGTGTTACCGCACCACTTGGAACGGCCGGTTGTGCCCAAACCTTTAGGGTCGGATGTGATCGTACCACATTCTGTCTTTGAAAGGTCGGTGCCGGAATAGCGCAGATCCAGCGAAGCCTGCTTGTAGGTATAGGTGATGCCTGCATTCCAGGTGTTGTAGTCGGGGTACTTCACAGGATTACCACCACCGACATAGGCCTTGGAAGTCCCAAGGAACTGGCGGCCGAATTCACCCGACACGGCCAAATCATATGGCAAAGTCACTTTGAAAGTGGCCGAGGTGTAAACGTCTGTTGCACCGGTGTTGCCCCAGTTCGGGCTGGCATAGAGGTTGGCGCCCAGTGTGATCTTGTCGGTCACCGCATAGGTTGGCTTCAGATAGCCTTCGAAATAGTTGGGTACACCTGGAGTGACTGGCGCACTTCCATTGTAGGAATTCAGGCCACCAGCGCTTGGATAAACGTAATACACAGCGCCGACATCAACGGTCAGCTTGCCGAACACCGGACGGGCGCCAATGGCCAGATCGACTTCGCCGGCTGGCTTGGTTGGCAGGTCAACCGTGTTGTAAGCGACGTTGGCGTAGAAGATTTCGTTGTAGCGACCTTCAAAGTAGCCGGCAGCAGCTGGCTTCATGGCCGAATTCGAAATACCGCGCGACACATAATTGCTCTTCACGCTTGCGCCGAAAGCGAAGTCAAAAGGAGACACTTCCACAACTGGTGCAGGAGGAGCCTTTTTCTTGTTAGGCAAATCGGAGGCAACGGCCGAACCGGTAACCAGAGCGGTGATAACACCGGCGAGGACGAGTGACTTGGACATGGAAAGCTCCTTTAAATTCCGTATGGCTCCTTATCAGGAACCCTATGGACAAGGTTTGCGACAGTCAGGTGTCAAGATCAAGGCGAAATAAGGAGCATCAAATGCCCAATTTTAAGGCAAAATTGTCATAAAAACAAATAAAATCAATGTCTTAACCCTATGTTGCACAAAAGCAACACAGGGTCGGCAATTCTAGGTTGTGCTTAGTCGAGCTTGAATTTCTCGAACTGGCGGTGTTCGCCCTTGATTTTGCGGACCGTGCCGGTAATGGAGCGGTAGACAAGGGTTTCGGTCTCGATCATGTCCTTGTTGAAGCGGACACCATTGAGCAGGGCCCCGTCTGTCACACCTGTGGCGGAGACGATGACGTCACCGGAGGCCAGTTCGTTCATCTGGTATTTTTTATGCGGATCGGCGATTCCCATGGTGCGGGCCCGCTCCACTTTTTCTGGCGTATCGAGAATCAGCCGCCCCTGCATCTGGCCGCCAACGCAACGCAAGGCGGCAGCTGCCAGCACGCCTTCGGGCGCACCGCCAATTCCGAGATAGATATCGATGCCGGTTTCGTGCTGCATCGCCGTGAAAATCACACCCGCGACATCGCCATCGGTAATCAGGCGGATGGAGGCACCGGTTTTGCGCACCGCTTCGATCAGATCGGCATGGCGCGGACGATCCATGATCAGGGCGGCAATCTCGCTCGGCTTCACGCCTTTGGCTTTGGCCAGCGCATTGATGTTGTCGGCCGGCGAAGCATCGAGATCGACGATCCCTTCGGGATAGCCGGGGCCGATGGCAATTTTGTCCATATACACATCCGGCGCATAGAGCAGCGAGCCAGCCTGTGCCATCGCCATCACGGCAATCGCGCCCGGCATGTCCTTGGCGCAAAGGGTGGTGCCTTCGAGCGGATCGACGGCAATATCGACCTTGGGCCCCTGCCCGTTGCCAACCTTTTCACCGATGAACAGCATGGGGGCTTCGTCGCGCTCGCCTTCGCCGATCACGATGCGGCCATCAATCTGCAAACGGTTCAACTCGCGGCGCATCGCATCCACAGCGGCCTGGTCGGCAGCCTTTTCGTCACCATGGCCACGCAACCGCGCCGCCGAAACCGCCGCACGCTCGGTCACGCGGACCAGTTCCATCGACAGGATGCGCTCGATAACCTCGCGGGGATGAACGGTAATATCGTTGCTGTGGGACACTGTGATCACCTTTTTATGACGTTGTTCAGTTGCGTTCGATACGAATCAATTGCGGCTTTTCTGCAATATGCCCATCGCTAAAGACAGCGTCCAGCGCGGCGCGGATGCCTTCTTCCGAGGTGGCATAGGTAATCAGCACCACAGGAACCGCAGCGGATCCCTTGCCTTGATCGGCTGGTTTACGCTGCACAATACTTTCAAGCGAAATATTGCGTTCGGCCATCCGCGTGGCAATCGAGGCCACTGCCCCCGGACGGTCGAGCACAGACAAGCGCACATAATAGCCGCCCTCGTGCCGCTGCATGGGCGCCCGCAGGGCCGCATCGAGCGCATCAACCGGCAGGGCAAAAGTTTCCACCCGCGCGCCACGCGCCACATCGGCCAGATCCGATAGCACCGAGGAGGCCGTCGCCATTCCGCCTGCACCCGCGCCGACCAGCGTCAGTTCACCGACAGCATCGCCGCTGAGGGTCACCGCATTGGTCACGCCCATCACCTGCGCCAAAGGCGAAGCCCGATCCACCATTGTGGGATGGACGCGCTGTTCGATCCCCGTGGGGGTCCGTTCCGCAACACCCAGCAATTTGATGCGATACCCCAATTCCTCGGCCATTTTCAGATCGAGCGGATCAATCGCATCGATGCCCTCGACATAAATGGCATCGGCATCGATCTCGGTGCCGAAAGCCAGCGAGGACAGCAAAGCCAGCTTGTGCGCGGTATCAAAACCGCCGACATCGAAGGTCGGGTCCGCCTCGGCATAGCCCAGACGCTGCGCGTCACTCAGACAGGCCTGATAGGTCAGCCCTTCCAGCTCCATCCGCGACAGGATGTAATTGCAGGTCCCGTTCAAAATGCCGGAAATACGATAAATACTGTTACCGGCCATGGCCTCGCGCAGGGTCTTGATGACCGGTATCCCGCCCGCCACCGCCGCCTCGAAATAGAGCGTGGTCTTGTGCTGTTGGGCCAGTCGGGCCAGGTCCATACCGTGCTTGGCCAGCAAAGCCTTGTTGGCTGTCACGACGGTTTTACCCGCACGGATCGCAGCCTCCACCGCCACACGGGCCGGACCTTCATCACCGCCCATCAATTCGACAAAGACATCGATCTGGTCAGACTGGGCGAGTGCGACAGGATCGTCGAACCATGACAATGCCGAAACATCGATGCCACGGTCGCGGGTCTTGTCGCGGGCAGCCACCGCCGTCACCATGAGTTGACGGCCTGTGCGCAAAGCCAACCGGTTGTTCTGGCGCTCAATCAACTGGAAAACCGAGGCCCCGACAGTGCCAAGCCCTGCAATCCCGATCCGCAATCTATGTGTCATCAGTGATCCGAAAGAAAAGAAATGGAAACAGTCATCAGTGGAAACAGCCACAAACCCCGATCACGGGATCAGCTTTTGGCCGTCATGGGCATTATATTGTGCAGGGTCTTGTCTGCAGTATCGAAGAAACGCCGGATATTGCGGGCGGCTTGCCGGATCCGCTGCTCGTTTTCAACCAGCGCGATACGAACATAATCATCGCCATGCTCGCCGAAGCCGATGCCGGGTGCGACGGCCACATCGGCCTTTTCAACCAGCAATTTTGAGAATTCCAGACTGCCCATCTCGCGGAACGGCTCGGGGATTTGCACCCAGGCAAACATCGAGGCCTCGGGTGCGGGAAACTCCCAACCGGCCTTGCTGAAGCTTTCCACCAGTGCATCGCGGCGGTTGCGATAGACATCGCGCATCTCGTGGATGCAATCCTCGGGCCCGTTCAGCGCAGCTGTGGCCGCCACCTGGATCGGTGTATAGGCCCCGTAATCGAGATAGGATTTGACGCGCGACAGAGCCGCCAGCAATTTCTCGTTGCCCACCGCAAAGCCCATGCGCCAGCCAGCCATCGAGAAGGTTTTCGACATCGAGGTGAATTCCACCGTCACATCCATCGCACCGGGCACCTGCAAAACCGAGGGAGGCGGATTGTTGTCATCGAAATAGACCTCGGCATAGGCCAGATCCGAAAGAAGGATGAGATCATGCTTTTTGGCGAAGGCCACCAGATCACGATAGAAATCAAGGCTGGCCACATAGGCGGTCGGATTGGCTGGATAGCAGGTCACCAGCGCAATCGGCTTGGGGATCGAATGCATCACCGCGCGCTCGAGCGCACGGAACATCTCTTCGTTCGGCTCCGCAGGCACCGAGCGGATCACCCCGCCTGCCATCAGGAAGCCGAAGGCATGGATGGGATAGGACGGATTGGGCACCAGCACCACGTCACCGGGTGCGGTAATGGCTTGCGCCATATTGGCAAAGCCTTCCTTGGACCCAAGAGTGGCAACAACCTGCGTATCGGGATTGAGCGTTACGCCGAAACGCCGCTCGTAATAGGCAGCTTGCGCACGCCGCAGACCCACGACACCCTTGGAAGCTGAATAACGGTCGGTGCGCGGCTTGCCGACGGTTTCGATCATCTTATCGATGACATGGCGCGGCGCCGGCAGATCCGGATTGCCCATCCCCAGATCAATGATATCCGCGCCATTGTTGCGCGCCGCCGCCTTGATCCGATTGACCTGCTCAAACACATAGGGGGGAAGACGTTTGATACGGTGGAAATCAGCCATGATCATGAGCTTTCTGGTAGGCGTTTGGGTTTGATCAATGCCAGTGACGAAATGTCCCCGACATAAGGGATAAATACGGATGTGCGCTATTAGCATATCGAATGCCTGCTGGCATCCATCCTCTGGCAACGTCATGAGCGAACCGTTACCAACTGGCACCGCCCGGGGTTTCTAGCAGCTGGGCATTATTGTTTGGCTGCTTCCCCGGCCTTTTCGGATTTGCGGGCGGTGGCTTCTAGCTCGTTGCGCAAATTTTTAACGCCCGCCTCGTCACGCACCTTCAACTTGCCGTTTTCAGGTGTAATGCCGACCGGCATATAATCCCCTTTGGGGCCACGCGCCGCTTTGACAAAATCTTTGGGCTCAACCACGGGCGTCGCCACACCGACCTTCTCGGCTGTCGAATGGAACATCATGCCATCAGACGCATTGGGGCCATTGGTGGATTGGCAAGCGGCCAATGATGTGGTCACAATGGCCAGAGCAAAAATTCTACACACAGGGCGACGCAGCATCAGGGGCCTCCAAAGGTTGCAGACAGATGGTGCAAATCTTTACACCATCTTCGGCACTAACGCGTTAATATGCTGAAAATGCGCTGACGAAAAGCGCTGAGATCGGATGGACGGAACAAACTGCCGGTAAAAGGGTATGATCCAACGGGTAGGTTTGTGAATTAGGGGGATGGCAATGGCACGGACGAAGACAAAAAAGGCGGCAAAAAGCCCCAAAAATGCTGAAAAACCGGCAAAACAGCCTGTTCAACCCGTTGTTTCCGTCAAAAAACCGGCTGCCAAACCGGCACCTGAAAAACCCAAGTCCAAAGCGGCCCAAGCCCCTGTCGCTCCCGTCAAAGCGGCGGCGAAGCGGACTGCAAAACCTGTCATGGCCACCGAATCTCCTGCCCCCAAGGCCAAATCAAAGCCAAAAACCAAACCGGACACCCGATCCGGGGCGCAGGCTGAAAAGCCCAAGGCGGAAAACCAGCAAGACAAGGCCGGTCAGGCGACCCATGATCACGCCATGCCCGATCTTGAGGCGCTCACCACCAATACCGCGATGTTGATGGAAGAAATGGGTCGCGCCACAGCCGCATCGATGAAACCGATCGAGGAAGGCCGGGCTCCCTCGCAGCCACCCGAAGAAATCAGCGATATGGCCAAAACCTTCGGTCTGGTGGTCGAACAGCTGGTCAATGACCCGCAACGTCTGGTGCTGGCGCAGACCTCGCTGACCCGCGACTTCATGAACCTGTGGGCGGGCACCGTCAAACGCATGAATGGGGAGGACTCTGCTCCGTCCATCATCCCTGATCCGACCGACCGCCGCTTCAAGGATCCGGAATGGTCGAGCAATCCGGTGTTCGATTTTATCAAACAGGCCTATCTGATCACCACCCGCTGGGCCGAGGATGTGGTGGCCCATACCGAAGGCGTCGATGACCACACCCGCCACAAGGCCGAATTCTACCTGCGGCAGGTCGCCTCCGCCCTCGCTCCGACCAATTTCGTGGCCACCAACCCCGAATTGATCCGCGAGACCATGAATTCCAATGGCGAAAATCTGGTGCGCGGCATGAAAATGCTTGCCGAGGATATCGAGGCCGGCAAAGGCACGCTGAAATTGCGCCAGTCGGACAGTTCCAAATTCCAAGTCGGGGTTAATCTGGCCACCACGCCGGGCAAGGTCGTGTTCCGCAACGACCTGTTCGAATTGATCCAGTACACCCCCACCACCGAGACCGTCTACAAGCGCCCTTTGCTGATTGTGCCGCCCTGGATCAACAAGTTCTATATCCTTGATCTGACACCGGAAAAAAGCTTCATCAGCTGGGCCGTGTCGCAAGGATTGACGGTTTTTGTGATTTCGTGGGTCAATCCTGACGAGCGGCAGGCCAAAAAGAGCTTTACCGATTATATGCAGGAAGGCGTGCTGACCGCGCTTGACCAGATCGAGGAGATTTGCGGCGAGAAAGAGGTCACCGCCATCGGCTATTGCGTCGGCGGCACGCTGTTGTCGGTCACGCTTGCTTATATGGCTGCCGTGGGCGACAAGCGGATTGCCAGTGCAACCCTGTTCACCACGCAGGTCGATTTCACCTATGCCGGCGATCTGAAAGTGTTTGCCGACGAGGAACAGATCAGGTCCATCGAGGACAAGATGGTCGAGCGCGGCTATCTCGAAGGCTCGAGCATGGCATCGGCCTTCAACATGCTGCGCCCCAATGATCTGATCTGGCCCTATGTGGTCAATGTCTATCTCAAGGGACAGAACCCCTTCCCGTTCGATCTGCTGTTCTGGAACTCCGACTCCACCCGCATGCCGGCTGCCAACCACTCCTTCTATCTGCGCTCCTGCTATCTCGAAAACCGTCTGTCGAAGGGTGAGATGGTGATTGCCGGAGAGACACTCGATCTGGGCAAAGTCAAGATACCGATATTCAATCTGGCCGCCCGCGAGGATCATATTGCGCCGGCCAAATCGGTATTTCTGGGCTCACGCTTTTTCGGTGGGCCGGTGGAATATGTTCTGGCGGGATCGGGGCATATTGCCGGCGTCGTCAATCCGGCGAGCAGGCCCAAATATCAGTATTGGACGGGCGGCAAGCCTGTCGGTTCGCTCGACAAATGGATTGCCGAAGCCAAGGAGCATCCGGGCACGTGGTGGCCCTACTGGATGCAATGGATCGTCAAGCAGGCTCCGGCCAAGGTCAAAGCCCGCAAACCGGGGGGGCGCCGCAAATCGCTGGCCGATGCGCCGGGGACTTATGTGATGATGAAGTCCTGATCGGGGCGCGGATTGAGGGATTTCAAAGCAGTAGGGTGGCATGGGCCACCCCAAACCAGGAACCAGCAGTGTCATGCCCGCCCCTGCAGCGGGTCCGAACGTCTTTCGTGCTACATTGAAACTCTAGCCGTCATGGCCGGAACAAAGCCGGCCATGACGGCTTGGGGAGGATGGCGCTCCGCTACCTCCAAACCAGAAATTCAACGCTTTTGAGGGAGGTCTGCCTTGCCGGCGGGCTGGTCGAAGCGGTAGGTCAGGCCCAGTGCCACAATATCGATGCGGGTTTTGACCCTGGTGGACAGCGTGTCGAACCCTGAGGCTGCCAAAAGCGGATTATAGACGGAATTGCTGGCGTCGATTGTCACTTTGGTGGCCAAGGGAAACACGTGCAAATAGGCCAGATCGAGCGTCATCGCCTCGGTGATTTTATACCCGGCGCCGAAAGACGTCCAAATCCGGTTATTGTCTGGCAAACGGATATTGCGCGTGGTCGACTTCAGGGGGCTGCTTTCAAAGGAGACGCCGCCGCGCAGGGTCCAATCCGGCGTATAGACATATTCTGCCCCCACCGAGACAAACCAGTTGTCGTTATATTTCAGAGGAACGTTGGGCTGGAGGGGATGCGGTTGTCCGTTGGACTGCAACGTCACAGCGGGCGAGCCGAGCCGGCTCCAATCCGTCCATTCATAACTGGTCATCAGTGTCCAGCGGTCCGACACCGTCTGGCGCAGGCTGATCATGAGGCTTTGCGGCAAGGTCAGCGACATCCGGATCGGCTGGTTGGCTGCAGCTGCAGCCAGCGGAGCCCCGAAAAAGTCACCCTTCAAATTCTGCTGCACCTCGGAGCGGTAGCCAATCCCGATATCGGTGCCTGTGAAGGGAGAGAGGGTGAAACCGGCCGAAAAACCAACGCCGACCCCATCGCCCTGCAGGCCGATAATGCCCCATTGCGAAGGCGGGGAGGCAACAGGAAAAGCGCTGTCATATTTGGCTTTGAATTGCATCACGCGCAAGCCCGCACCAAATGACACCTTTTCGCTCCAGCGATAGCCCAACATCGGGGTCACCTCGAACGAGTTGACCTTGGTCGTGCTGCCATAGGCGCGGCCGACATAATTGTCGTCCATCTTGGTGGCCAACCCGTAGGGCGCGGCCACACTCATCCCCAACCACACTGTATCGCTCAACTGGTAGGTGAGAAAAGAAGCCGGAACCACCGCATCAAGGCCGAGATCACCGCTTTTGGAACTCCCACCAAAGCCTGCACCGATGATGTTATAGCCCGCACCTGTGCCGGTCCGGTTGGTATGTTCGGAGTAAGGTGCAATGCCTGTCAGATTGAACGAGCCCTGAAAACCAGAAAACTGCGTGATGGTCGCCGGATTGAAGGTGATCGACCCG
>Ga0114963_10000713_pt1 | contig 22564 bp, 21 predicted proteins | sample C_131016_EF_Meta_FD_87019 | JGI IMG/M metagenome (GOLD analysis project Ga0114963, IMG submission 87019) | Freshwater microbial communities from Lake Croche, Canada to study carbon cycling - C_131016_EF_MetaG | ecosystem: Environmental > Aquatic > Freshwater > Lake | place: Lake Croche, Canada...
AAAAAAAATAAAAAAAAAAAAAAAAAAAAAAAAATTAAGGAAAAAAAAAAAATAAATTTTAAATTTTTTTTTTTTAATTTAAAAAAAATAAACAAAAAACCAAATACAAAAAAAAAAAAATTCATTAATACTGTTTGAAAAAACAATCTACTCCAATTTATATAATCATTGGAATATTTATTCATTTTTTTTAAAAAATAAAAGAACCTATAATTTGTTAAATTTAAATTTAGGATGAAAAAGATTAAAATAAAAAAAAATTTTTTAAAGTCTATCTTAATTATTTTACTAAATTGATCAAAATCTTTTAAAACTTGATATAATAAAAAAATTAAACAAATAATCCAAAAAAAGTAATAAGAATAGTTTAATATTTTATTTAAGAAATTATTACTTTTATTATCTTCTACAAAGGGTAATGACATAATATAATTTGCATCTAAAAAATATATAATTAAATTAATTATTTTGAATCTTAATCTCTTTCTTCTCTATTAGGATCAAAGTAATTTTTTTCCTGCTTTCTTTGTTCTAGGTAAATATGATCAACAATTTTAGTATTAGATTTATAAGTTGTTACAATTTTGCTGAGTAATTTTTTTACATCTTCTGCTTTATTTTTGTCTAATAAAGTTTTTAAAATATTTAGATCAGTCTCTAACTGAGTAAAAGAAATAAATGGATCTTGAGCTTTTTGAATTTTAGGATGTTGGGTTTTTTGTACATTGTGACCTAATAACAACTCTTCATATAATTTCTCACCAGGTCGAAGACCAATAATTTTTATTTCAATTTCGCCTTTATTATTACTTTCATTTTTAACAGTAAAACCTGAAATTTTAATCATGCGATAAATTAAATCTATAATTTTTACACTCTCTCCCATATCAAGAATGAATACATTGCAATTGTCGCTCATAGCTCCTGCCTGAATAACTAATTGTGCTGCCTCGGTAATGGTCATAAAATATCGTGTAACATCGGGATGAGTTAAGGTGACAGGTCCTCCATTTTTTATTTGATTTTTAAATTTTGGTATAACGGATCCTGATGATTCAAGTACATTGCCAAAGCGTACTATAGACATTTTAATCTGATTATTTTTCTCATTTTGATAAAGTCCCTGAACGCAAAGTTCTGCAAGTCGTTTGGAAGCCCCCATAACATTAGTTGGTCTTACAGCTTTATCACTTGATATTAGCACAAAATTTGTAACCGATTCTGAAAGAGCTGCTTTTACAATAGCTAAGGTTGTAAAGACATTATTTTTAACTCCTTCACAAATATTTTCCTCAACTAATGGTACATGTTTATAAGCTGCAGCATGATAGACTGTATCCACTTTAAAAATTTTAAATATCTCACTCACTTTAATTTGATCTTGCACATTAACAAGTAGTGGAACAATTTTTAAGTTTGCATTTATAATCTTTAACTGCTCATAAATTTTATAAAGTGCGAATTCATTTAATTCTAAAATTAATAATTTTTCAGGATTTAGTTTTGCAATTTGACAAGCTAATTCCGAGCCAATAGTACCACCTGCGCCTGTTACTAATACTACTTTAGAGTTTATATTTTTAATTAATAATTCAGGATTTGGCAAAACTGGATCTCGGTTTAGAATATCATTCACATCTAATTCTTTAATATCGGACAAAGTAACTCTACCTTGAGCAATATCTGACATACTTGGTAAGGTTTGCACCTGCAATTGGTAATTATTTAAATTTTTTAAAATTTCATTTCTTCTATTTCGACTAATGGATGGAAGCGCAAGAACAGTCAATTGTACTTCTTTTGATTTTATCAAATCGGGAAGATTTGAAGTAGAAAAAATTTTTTGACCTTGTAAAACCTGACCCTGTAACTGTTTATCATCATCTAAAAAACCAACCACCGTTAATTCATGACTATTTTTTAAGGCAGATACTAATTGTTGGCCGGCTCTGCCGGCACCGTATACCAATAATTTTTTTTTAAACTTGGTATTGCTTTTATAAATATAGTGTTCTCCTAATAAGTATTTTGCAATCAATCTAGAAAATACAATTGCAAAAAATAATGACATGGGCTGAAGTATGCCGATTGTTCTTGGAATACCAGCAACCCCATAAATTCCAAATACTGAAAAATATAAAGATCCATAAACTAAAAAAGCAATAAATACTGAAAACATAATGCTTAAACCTGAATACCTAAAAATAGTGCGGTAAAATCCAAGTAACCAAAACAAAGGTAAGGCTAAAATTATCGATACTAATGCCGCAGATAAGACGAGATCCTTATTAATTAAAATAAATTGTTCTAAGCGCAGATAAAATGCAAGCCAAGTAGATAAAATACATAAACTTAAATCTAAGATTACTACAATTGTTTGTTTTACAAAACGGTGGAGGTTAAGAACACTTTTTGTAATTTCATGAAATTTAATAAACATTGTAATATTAAAATATATTAATTTTTAACTTTAGATATTTTGTAAAGTTTAATTAACTATAAATCATAAGAATTAAAACCTAAAGACTTAACTAAAATAAAATCTTAAACTAATCACAATGGCTATATTTTTTAACTTTTGGAATTTTTAATTTTGCTAATGACATAATTATCTTTATCAATAAACTCATAAGCGCCTATATCATCCATTTTAGGTATTTTAATCTTTTTTGTGATAATTAAAAAAAAATATGACGAATAACTTTTTTCGACTTTATTTGAAAGGTTAGTTTTTTTTATAAGAGGAAATACACTATTAAATGCTAAAAACTTTATAAAATAATTAATTTTCAACATATTTAAATAATTCTGATAATTCATTAATCCAAAATGCAGGAAGATACTCTGTGCATTTTTTTTTTATTTGTTGTGTGTGTATATTATGCACTCCGGCTTTAATACCAATAGTTAACCATTTTATTTTATTAGGTGCTAAGAAATCTTTAGATGGATTGTCAGCAATATAAATATATTTTTTTGCAGGCAAATCTTTCATGATCAATTTAAATCTTTTAATCGAAGGTTTTATATCGTTGTAATCTTCTGATATATAAAAAGGTAAATAATCAAGACCTAAAGCACGCAATTTTAGTCTTTGTGTTACAGACCTTCCATCCGTTAGGATTGCAACACCTGCGCTTAATTTTTCTAGTTTTAAAATAATTTTTTTAACATTTTTATGTAAAAGTATTTTGGGTTTATGTAACCGATATACCCAAAGTAAACTCTCTGCGATTGACTTTTGTAGATTATTTTTCTTACATATTTCTTCTAAAATATTTTTTTTATTTTTAATACAATTATATATAAGTTGTTTTTTTATTTTTATTTTATAATTTTTTTTAAGATACTTAATAATTTCTCTAAATCCAGAATTTCGATAATCTGCTTCTTTATATAAAGTATCATCAAGATCCAGTACAATTACAGAGTTAAAAAGATTTATTTTAGGAAATACCATGTATTAAAATTTTTGAGTCGTATCGAAGCATTAATAAATCTTCTTCCCAATTATCAAAGAAAGGAATTTCCCGTTCAAAAAAATATTCGTCTATTAACCATCCAGGATAATTTGCCTTTGCGCTGTAAGAAAGCGGAAACCCACCACCAAAACGAGGGTTAATCTCTATAAAATAAAACTCTTTTGTTTCAGAGTTAAAAAAAAGTTGCAAGGTAATGCAACCCCTGGCTCCTGGCACACTATGAAAATGAGATAACACATACTCGTACACATAATTTTTGCGAGTAATTCCTTTGCTTACCTCTCCTGCTCGGATTTCAATTCGTTGTCTTGGCACTAAGCATTTCAACTTACCTAGACGATCAAAATACATATCTACTGTATATTCAGAAAATCCATCTCCTATAAATTCTGCAAACATCATATTCTCGTTATTTGTCAACGAAATAGGCAAATCTTGTTCTTTTTCAATTTTAAAAGAATTAACGCTACTGCTCCCAGAATATGGTTTTACGAAACATGGAAATTTAAGTTTGTCTTTTTGATAAATTTCCGGTGTTGATAAATTTAAATCTGCAAAAAAATTTGCGGTTAGTCTTTTATCTCTGCATACATTGACAAATTCTAGATCGCTAATCACTGGTAAAATTCCCCGAGAATTAAATATATTTAAATTTTTTGCCAAAACTGACAATTCAGTATCAATTGTTGGTATAATCATCCCAATATTATATTTTTTGCATTTTTCTAAAACAAAATCGATATAATGATTTTCACTAGCTTTGGGAGACTTAAAATATTTATATACAAGTTGACAAGCGGCAGAATAATTAGGATTAGCATCTATAGCAAAGATTTTTGAACTCTGATCTCTTAAATAAATTTCTTTCAAAAAAGCCTCCGCTAATTCTACTCGTCTTCCGATAGATGACAAAAGTATATTTTTCATATTATATTTTATTTTTTCCTAAAAAATTTTTTTTCCAATTGCATAATAGCCTCCTGCAATCCTATCTCTTTGCTTTGATAATCTAAACCAAAAGTCAATTATTTTTATAGGATATAACAATAATGAAAATATTCCTTTAAATGGAATGTACAAAATAGATATAGGACCAGAAAACAATATAGCAAAAAACTCTACTGCAATTCTATAAAACCCAACAGCTCCTGCAACTGTAATGTCTACTTTCTCAACTTTAAAACCACTTTCACTCAAAAAAGCAATTATTCCCTCTCTTGTAAACCTATAAAAGTCTGTTGGTCCAGGATGATACCCTATAATAAATGGCACTTGAAAATAGATTCTTCCCCCTGTTTTTAAAATTCTGTAACATTCCTTTAAAGCTTTTTTAGGTTTTAAAATATGCTCAAAAGTCTCTTGTGTTATAATAAGATCGACACTGTTCTTTTTAATAGGTATCTTTTCTGCATTACAGACATAATCAATATTAGTGCCTTTAAAAATATCTAAATTTTTTACATGCGTGGCAATACGTCTATTCCCTGAACCAATATTTAAAACAAAACTATTATTATTATATTGCATTAATAATTTATTTAAAGCAGATTTTACAAATCTAGAATGATTGTGATCAGCGTAAATTGTACGCGTAAAAAAAAATTTTATACTTTTGAAATTTAGAAGAAAAAATTTTTTTAATTTAACTATTATATTATTCATAGAATTTTTTAAAATCTTGATATTGTTTTTTTCTCAGAATTATAATTTTAACAGTCTTAAATAATATTTTCATATCTAATAAGAAACTTACATGAGATATGTAAAAAATATCTAATTTAATATTTTTTTTCCACGATTTTAAGCCTGAAGTATTATGAATAACTTGGGCTAAGCCTGTTATTCCAGGTTTAACTAAATGTCTTTTTTTTTCATACTTAGAATACTTATCCAAATACTCTATTAATAGTGGTCTTGGACCCACAAGACTCATGTCATTTTTCAAAACATTAAACAATTGGGGTAATTCATCTATTCCTGTTTTTCTTAAAAAATCTCCAAAACTACTTTGTCTTTCTTTTTCGGAAACAGATATGTGCGCGTCAAATAAAGTTTTAAATTTATATAGAGTAAAAATTTTATCATTTAAACCAGGTCTTTTTTGAAAAAAAATAGGAAAGCCAATTTTAAGCCAAACTACAAAAAAAATTATAATTAATATAGGAAGTAAAATAAAGATTAGAGATATGCTCAAAATTATATCAAATATTCTTTTAAAATAAGTTTGATACATTTTTAAGTGCTTGTTTAATAATTTTTTAATATTTTTTGAATAACTTTAATTTCAGCTCTTAATTTCGATAGGGGATAATAGGGGTCAATAGGAAACATTAAACTAGTTTCACCCAACAATTTTGCATTTGGCAATCTCTTTTTGGGATATACTTTTAATTTTTTAAATATTTTTTCACGATATATTTCTGGGCAAGATCCCAATCCGCACTTGATATTCTTTTTATTTAGCTCAGTTATAAGCTTTATTAATTTTATTTTTTTGGAGCTAGTAAAAAGATTAAGTCGATAAAATGCATGTACACAAGTTTTGCATTCTTTGCTTACTTTCTTAATTAAACATTGAGAACACCTAAAATTAGGTCTTTTAAAAAAACTATCTTTGTAAAAAAATTCTCGTAAGCCATTTATATATATTAAAGCAATTTGATTTCTTTTTTTAATTTGTTTATCTAAATGCTTTAACTGAAATCTGCCCAATGCAGCCTGCATCTCTGTCATCCGATAATTGGATCCTAATTGAGTATGTAACCATCGAAAACCTGATCTATGTTTTTTATTAAAGATACTTTGATAGTTTTTTCCATGATCTTTATAAGACCAACATTGTTGCCAAAATTTTTTGTTGTTAGTTGATATCATTCCACCTTCTCCACCAGTTGAAATAATTTTATCCTGACAAAATGACCAAATTGATATATCCCCAAAAGATCCAACTGGTTTACCTTTATATTTAGCTCCATGCGCTTGTGAACAATCTTCAATTAAATAGATTTGATTCTTATTTACAAAATTTATTATTGGATCTAAATCGCAAGCCCATCCATTTAAATGAACAACAATAATTGCTTTAATTTTTTTATTATAAACTTTGAGAATTCCATCTATACTTAGATTTCCATTATGATCCACATCTGCAAAAATTGGCTTCAGGCCTAAATTCAAAGCACAACTTGCGGAAATAATAAAAGACCTTGGGGTTACAATAATCTCGTCGTCTTCTTTTAAATTTAAAGCTCTTACTGCAAGTTCTAAGGCAACACTCCCATTGGAAACTGAAACTGAATATCGATTACCAACATATTTGGAAAACTCTTTTTCAAAAAAATAATTTTCTTTTCCTGTCCAATAATTAGTTAATCTAGAGGACAATACTTTTTCCACTTTCTTTATTTCTGCTTTGCTATAACGTTTCATTAAATTAAATCATTTGACTAATAAAATTATTAATTTTATTTTTTATTTTCACTTGTGAAAAATTATTAGAATAGAATTTATTTGAATTAATTAAAATTTTTTTTAACAATTTATTTTTAAGAATTGCTAACTCCATTAATCTATATGCATCTTTATAACTTTCTGGTCTACCAAATAAAGACATGTTTTTAAATTGTCTTTCGCATTCACCATCAGAAAATATCAAATTAGGAATTTGAGCGGACATACCAAATGAAACTTTGCTAGGAATATTTCCTTGAATGCCTCCTTTTATAGAAACAATATGAACGTTGTAAAAATTATTTTCATATATTTCATCAGGACTTTTATATTTAATAAAAGAAATATTTTTTGTTGATAACATTTTATATTTTTTGATTAATTGATCTCGTTTTACGCCCTGTCCAATAATATCAAAATAAATATTTTTATATTTTTTATTTAAGTCTAGAAATGCATCTATAATAAATTCCAAAGGCTGAAAAAAACCAATATTTCCAAAATATAAAAAATAAAATTTATCTTTGTATTTTTTTTTTTTTATTATAGGTTTTTTATAAATTCCTGGAAAAATTTTTAAAATAACTCCTTTGTGTGAGATTACTTTCCTAAGATGATTTTGAGTAAAATTATTCATAACTATAAAATGATCAAACTTTAGATAAATTTTTTTAGCTATTTTCTCAAATAATACATAAATTAATTTTGGCTTAATAAATTTTTTGAAAGCAAAAGGCCAATAATCTCCAATATAACAAATATTTTTTTCAGAAAAATTTAACATATGTAAAAAAAAATATAAAATAAAATTATACAAAGGAGAAATTTGAATAACTAATAAATTTACTTTTTTTATTTTAAAAATACATAAAATTAAGGTTTTAAAAAAAATAATAAATTCAAAAAAAATTTTTAAAAAGAAATTTATATTTATATTTATTTTCTGGTTCATCACAAAAACTGTATGTGATGAATTTATTTTTTCTTTAAAAAAATAAATATGGGTATTTTGTTTTATTTCATTTGTTATAAAACAAGCTTTTTTATTCATTAAAACTCATGAAGATTTTTAATTAGTCATTTTTTCCATACTATTCTGTTAACGTAATCTGTATAACTATGAATAATTCTCAATACTTTTTCACTTACATTGTTAACATTGTAATCTTTAACTATATTTAAAATACGTTTTTTTCCTCTTAATTGATCTTGTAAAATATGTAGACCTTGGCACACCCGGTCAATTTCAAGTCCAACCATCATTACCGCTGCTTCTTCCATGCCTTCCGACCGCTCATGCGTTTCTCTTAAATTTAGAGCGGGAAAATTTAGAATTGAAGATTCTTCTGTTATAGTGCCGCTATCTGAAATTACTGATCTAGCGTTTATTTGAAGATTAACATAATCAAAAAAACTAAGTGGCTTATTTAAACGAACCAGTGGATGAAGTTTAACTTTAAGGTCGCTAATTTTTTTTCTAGTACGTGGATGTGTTGAAACAATTACGGGTAACTTAAATTTATCAGCAATAGTGTTTAAAATAAGTTCTATTTTTTTAAACGATTTATCTGAATCAATATTTTCCTCGCGATGTATGCTAGCTAAAAAATACTGCTCTGTTTTTAAATCTAATTTAGAAATAATATTGGATGCAAGTATTTTTGGCATATAATAATTCAAAACTTCATACAAGGGACTTCCTATCTTAATTATTTGATCTGAGGGTAAATTTTCTCTTAATAAATTTTCTCGGGCTATATCACTATATGTAAGATTAATATCGGAAACATGATCTACAATTTTACGATTTATTTCTTCTGGGACCCTTTGATCAAAACACCTATTGCCTGCCTCTATATGAAAAATAGGAATTTTTCTTCGTTTAGCAGGTATCGCTGCTAAACAACTATTAGTATCTCCTAAAATTAGAACTGCTTCTGGTGTTTCGGTAAAAAATAATTTATCTACTTTTGCAATAACGTGCCCGATAGTCTCGGACGCAGTTTGGCCAGCTGCTTCAAGAAAAAAATCTGGTTTACGAATTTCTAATTGTTCAAAAAAAATTTGATTTAGTTCATAATCATAATTTTGTCCCGTATGAACTATACTATGATCGCAATATTTATCTAAAACTGAAAAAATTCTAGACAGACGTATAATTTCTGGCCTAGTACCAACTATTGACATAACCTTAAGCTTTTTTTTGGAGTAATTCATTCTTAATTATAAAAAGTATCAGTATTAGATGAGTTAAAAATTTCATTTGCCCAAACTATGATTGTTGCAGACTTATTAGATAAATTTTTAAAAGAATGAATATGTCCTGGAATAGTATTTATAATTTCATAATTAGAAGAATCTAATATTGTTTTATAAACTTTTTTATCAAACATATCTTTAGATGTATAACTTACTTTTCCATCAATAACCAAAAATTTTTCATATTTTGTGTTATGAAAATGCATTCCTCTAATCATTTTACCTTTAATTTTTAGCAAAGAAATTTGTCCAAAATATTTTGATTTAAAAACTTCTAAAAAAAAACCGGTGCTACTTTTATTGTGATTATTAATTTTATACTTATAATCTTTTTTATTTATAAAATATAAATAAGTTGAATAAAGATATTTGTAAAACTTTAAATTATAATTAATTATATATTTAGATTTGTAATTTGAATGAATTTTTTTAATTATACTTTTTAGATTTATTAAGTCAGTCTTGAAAGTTTTATTGAATCTATCGGAAATAGTTATTTTATCTTTTTTTTTATATAGATCTAGTAATAACAATTTAATTAAATCATCTATATACAATAGTTCAATATTTTTATTTTTATTAAAAAAAAAATTTCTATCTTTAATGATCTTATAACAAAATGTTGCAATGATATTGTGGTGATTAGGTTTGGACCATTTGCCAAATATAATTGGTAATCTATAAATTTTTAAATCTATAATATTTTTTTTTTTTAAATCGAGAAAAAATTCTTCGTATTTTTTTAGATGTATTGAACGAGTATTATATTGATTTGAAGATATTAAAAAAAATTTTTTTTTCTTTTTTTTGGAAGAAATAGCTTCTTTAATAATTTTTAAATTATTTTTATATTTAATTTTAAAATTTTCAAAAAAAATAAATATCTTATCTGAATACTCAATATATTTTTTTATATTTTTATTATTCGTATTTTTCTCTATGAAATAAATTTTTTTAATTTTTTTTTTATTTTTTATAAAGTGATAAAAATTTTTTCCTAAAAAATTATTTGGTTCTATTATGGAAATATCCATTATTATTTTATTAACTTTTAACTATCTTTAAAACAGTTGGTTGAATAAACTTTGTTAATTTTTTAAAATCTAATAAATTTTGAGATGAATTGTAATCATTCAATAGTTTATCAGAAATTCCTGAAGTCATAAAATTATCATAAGTAAATTTTATCTCTGGAATAATTTCAAAATAATTTTTATAATTTTTTGCTCTGGACATTTCGTATTTACTTATTAAAGTTTCATCTATTTTTTCCCCTACTCTTATGCCAGTATAATTTATATGAATTTTTTTATTAAGTATAAATCCCACAGACTTTGCTAATTCTGAGATGTATGAAGCGAAACATTTTCTAACATAAATACTACCAGACTTTCCATTAATAAGGGCATGCATTACTAGGTCAAGGGCATCATCGATTTGCATCAAAAATCGTGTCATGTGTTTTGAAGTTACATTAACTTCATTTTTAGCTTGGATTGACTTAATAAAATATGGAAGCACTGAACCCCTGCTTGCCAAAACGTTTCCATACCTAGTAATGATTAATTGAGTATTAGAATTTAGAGATTTGCTGCAAACTAATTTTTCCATTAATGATTTAGAGGTGCCCATAGAATTAATTGGTTCTACGGCTTTATCTGTGCTTAAAAAAATAATTTTTTTAATTTTAAATAGATCAGCCAATTCAATAACATTAAGTGCTCCAAAAAAATTAGTTTTTACTGCTTCGTCTGGAAAAAATTCACAAGATGGTACTTGCTTTAAAGCTGCTGCATAAAAAATGTAATCCACATTTTTCATTGAAGAACTTAATGAGCTTTTGTCCCTTACATCTCCAATATGATACTCTAATTTTTTTGATTTTATTTCATTTCTCATCTCATATTGCTTTAGTTCATCCCTGCTAAAAACAATAATCTTTTTAATATTCAATTTAAGCAATCTCATAACCATTGCTTTACCGAAAGATCCTGTGCCGCCTAGTATTAAAAATGTTTTATTATTAAGTTTATTCACCTTATTATTTATAGATTATATTATTAAAATGTCATAGTGATGTAATTTCATTAATACCTAAAGGTTTATTAACTATTAATTTTAAAAATAACTACTACATTTAATTTTTGGCCAAAACTTCATAAAATAAATCTTTATTATTAATTATAGATACTTTGTTTGTTATCTTAATTTTATTAGCATAAGCTAAAGCATGGGCTCTATATTTGACAAGCTCATTTTTTGGAAGATTTGCCCATTCTTCAATTCTCTTTACCCAATCAACCTCTTTTAAATTGAGTTCTTGCAGACCAAATAACTCGTCTGTTTTCCACATAGTTTGATCGCTTAGTAATACCGGAGTACCCGCTGACAATGACTCAAATATTACATGACCAAAATTTTCTCCTAATGTTGGAAATGCAAAAAGATCATGTTGAATAAAAACTTCTGATACTTTTTTAGGGTGCACATAACTACCAATTTTTACTTTAATATTAGATGGTAGGTTATTGATTAATTGTTGGCATTTATTCCAGTATTTTTTATCTTCCCTAACACCAAAAATTGAAAATTCTAAATTAGCAGAAGTTTTTATTAGTACTCTTAATAAAAAATCTAAATTCTTCATAGGTGAAATCCGTGATAAAAAAACAATGCGTAAGGGCCCATGTGGTCGCTTAGAAATATTAATCTTCTTAGGCGACGAGAAATTAATTAAATCAGGAACAATTTTAATTTTTTTTGCAACTTTATTTAAATTTCTTTGAATATCGATTGACTCTAGCTTACTAGATGCCTGCCATTGAAGATTTTTATACAAACCAAAAAAATTTGCCAGCAGTAAGTAAAATTTTTTTTTATTTTTCTTAAATGAAATTGCCCCCTCAGAAAATTCTCCTCTTGGTGCAATTACACAGGGCTTTTTTATCTTAGAAAAATCTAAAAAACGAATTAGCAGCGGAATAATAGTAAATCTGAAAGAAAAAAAACTATTCAAATAAAGTAGATCATGCTCAGTTTTGCTTAGTAACTTATAAATACCAAAAAAATTAATAAATTTTTTAGAAGCATAAAAAACTTTTGCTTTCCCGACTACATTCCATGTGTCGATTTTAACATTAGAATAGGCAACAGAGTCGTCTATATCCCTGTCATAACAAACAATTTTAATATCGAATTTATCGCCTAAATGACAAACAAAATTTGCTATGGCCCTATTTGTTCCTCCAGAACGAAAACCGGGTAGGTAATGAGAAACAAAACATAAAATTATTGGCTTGTAAATTCCCATATAACAAAAATACAATTATGTATAAACACTAACAAGTATTTAATAAAATATTTTATAAATAATTTAATTAGTAGACTATTTTAATTACTAGATTTAGAAAAAGTATTTACAAAATAAAATTTTTAGCGAATTAGTACTATCAAAAACCATGTCCATATAAATAGACTCTATAAATAAATGGCAAAGATTTTAGAGAAAAGTACAACATCATAACAATTGCAAACGGATGATTAGAACGACCTTCTATAATTAAAAAGTACATTCCAACTATAAAAATAATCATATTAATTCTAAAATCTCCTAATAACCAAGCAAGTACTATTAAAGGTGCCATTGATATAAATAATCGAAACGGCTGTCGAGTAATAATTAAAAAAGAAATCACTAAAAAGAATGTTTTTAATGGATAATATTTAATTAATTGCACATAATCATAGTAAAGCATAGCTTTATCAAAAATATAATCATAAAAAAATAAAATATAATTTTTAAAAAAAAATATTATATTGGTAAAAATTATTAATATTAAAAAATAAAATAATTTTTCTTTTGTAACAAAAAATTTCTTAGAAAGGTAATTTAGCGATAAGCTAGCTTTGTGCAAAAATATACTTATTAATAATATTATTGATTGAACATGCGCAAAAATAGACATGCTAGCTAAAAAAACATTAATTCTTTTACTAAATAATGTTGCATAAACTAAAAAAATAAATGCAACTTTTAAACGTTCGGCCGCTACCATTAAAACAATTAAATAAAAATTTGTAAAAGTAAAAAAATAAATATACCAAGGTACTTTTGCTTTTTTTAAAAACAAAAAAATTCCAGTTGCTAAAATTAGATTTAATAAAGAAATATAAAAATTTTTTTCAAATCCCAAATTTGAACCTAGCCACAAAAAAAATAAAGAAATTATTTCATAAGAATCAAGTAAATCTTTTCCAAAAGTCAATAATTCATTAAGTCTAATATCTTTGCTTAATAAATAAAATTTATGATAGGTGACCTGATCTCCTTCAACATAATATATTAATAATAAATATGACCAAGCAAAAAAAATTAAGGCTGCAAGTAACAAAGATATTGTCCTAATATTAATTCGTACTTTCATTCTATTATTAATAAGTTTCATATTTTTTTTATGGAAAATTAATTATGCTTTAACATCTAGAAAATAAGAAAGAACCTTCCAAACTACACTCTTAAAGTACTCGCATAACCACTTTAAAGTCATCGGTATGCCCAGTTCGAACTGTACTTTTCTAAATTCTTCAATTGTTTTCATCCTATTCTTTCTCAAAGCAGACACTCCATCTACATTTTGATTTGCAACAATTATATCATCTAAAAATATTGGCTTTGCGTATTTAAGTGATTGCATAATTAATTTGTAGTCTCCTGCAATCTTAAGATTGCTATCAAAACCATATTTTTTTACCAGTTTAGAAGAATGAAATGTTCCTTGATGAGGAATGCACATAAAAGAATTCATATTTTCACTAATTTCACTCCAAGCTTTTCCATAAGTTTTGGAATGACCATCGCTTTTTGTTGCTAAAATACTTCCATATACAATCATTGTTTCCTCAGGCAGGATCTTAAGTCGATGTATTATTTTCGAAATAGTACTTTCTTCAAATAATTTATCATCACCTCCAATAAAATAAATCCAATCCCCCTTTGCTAATGCCACTCCTTTATTCCAAGCATCATAAATCCCGTTGTCTTTTTCTGATATATAATTTGCAATTATAGAACTATTATTTTTTATTATTTCAACGGTGCCATCATTAGATCCTCCATCAATTAAAATAAGTTCAATATTTTTATAGTTTTGAACAGCTATACTATCTAAGCAGCGCTGCAAAGTCTTAGCAATGTTTAAAGTTGAAATAATAATAGAAAGTTTCATTTTACTTAAAAAAGTTTGAAAAATTTATTTTGCAATTTTCAAAAATTTATATTTTTTAATCATTATAAAAAACTATATCTGCGAAATTTTTTTAAATATTTCACTAGATTGACTTAGCTCTTTATAAGACCCCTGTGCGACCAACTCTCCTTTTTCCAGTACAAAAATGACATCGCAATCTTCTACGGTATTTAAACGATGAGCAATCATAATAATTGTGATTTGTTTATTCCGCATATTTTCTATAGCTCCTATGACCTCTTTTTCAGTAAAGTTGTCTAGCGAACTTGTTGCTTCATCAAAAATTAGAAGTTTTGGCTTATTATAAAGAGCCCTTGCAATAGCTATGCGTTGACGTTGACCTCCAGAAAGCCGAATTCCGCATTCTCCAACAATAGTATTGTACTTTTCTGGCAACTCATTAATCACAAAATCATGTAAATTTGCAATCTTTGCTGACTCTTGGATTAATTGTGAGTCAATATTTTTACCATCTAAACCAAAAGCAATATTAGCAGCAATGGTGTCATTAGCTAAATAAATTTCTTGTGGTACGTAGCCGATATTTTTTTGCCAAAAATGTTTATTATTAATTGTTATGGGATTTTCATCTATAGTTAGGATTCCTTGTTTTGGATCAAGCAAACCTAAAATAATATCCGCTAAAGTTGTCTTACCGCTTCCCGTTCTACCAACAATTCCAACTTTGCTAAATGCTGGAATAGTAAGATTAATATCTTTTAATGCTAATATCTTGCTATTAGGATAATTAAAATAAATTTTTTTGAGCGTAATAGACTTACTAAATGGTTGTTGGACTGTATCGCCTGTCTCTTTCTTAATAGATTGAAAACTCACTAAATCTTTATTTAATGTTTCTATCCCAGCTTCTGAAAAATAAATTTGTGTTGCTGAAAAATAGACTTGTTGTAATGCTGGAATTAATCGATAACCAATAAAAACATAAAAAATTATACTAGGAATAATTTCCTGAAAACTATTTCCTTTCAAAATTAATGTTAATATTAAAATAAGTATACCTCCAAATAAAATAGCTTCTATAACAGCACGAGGAAAAATCGATATAAGATAAGATAAAGAGTTGTTTTTTGAATAGATAAGAGCGGGTCTTGAAAAACGATTAATATATATATTCTCCAACCCCGCTAATTTAACTGCTTTAATAGCCCCAAAAGCCTCATCTGCTATGCCAAATCGTAATTTATTGTTTTCTAAGCGTTCAAAGCCAATAGTAGAAAGAATTTTTTTTATGGAATAAAAAATAATTATATAAAAAAAACATAGAATTAATATTACTAGAGATGCTATTACGGGTTCAGTGAAAATAAAAATTAATATCAATAATGATAAGCAGGTTATACTATTAGAGATAAGATTTATCCCGGTAACTATAGATCGATTAACTACTGTATTAACTTCAGAAAAAATATTTTTATTAAAGTCTGCGGCAAACCGATTTAAAAAATAAATATACGGTTGATATAAGTAACCTAAAAACAAACGTCTACTAATGCTATACTCTCGCATAATGGCAAAGCGAAGAGCTGCATAGTTTGTTAAAAATCTAAGGAAAATAGAAGTAATTAATAATATCAAAGTTCCTAAACCTAAGGCAAAAAGAAATTGATTAATACTTGTGATTCCTAAAATGCCAGATTTTTGATAAAAGTAAATTAAATAATTATTATTTTCAATTATCATCGGATTAATAAGCAGTGAGATGAACGGAAGGATACTTGCGATCCCAATAATATCAAAAATTGATACGATAAAAATTAAAATGAGCAAAAATAAAGCGCGTTTTTTTTCTTCGTAATCAAGGAGATTGAATATTTTTCTTAAATTTTTCATTATTTTAATATAAATTATTATTATATAATCACATAAAAATTATTAAGATACATTTTTTTTTTATATTAAAAAAAATACTTTATAATGCGAATTATTGTTAAAATTTAGAACATCTATTGAATAGTTAAATTTTTAATAAACTTGATTTACTTTACTAATTATCGTCTTAATTTTTTTATTACTAGATTAAAAAAAAAAAAAAAAAAAAAAAAAAAAATTAATTATAATTTTAAAAAAAATTTATCTGTAAAAAAAATATTTGCCTGAATCAATTTTTAATATCATGATAATTAAAAAATTTTATGAATAAAATAATATTATCCAAGACTCCTTTAAGAGTAACTTTTTTTGGAGGAGGTACAGATTATAAAGATTATTTCAAATTCTCTTTGGGTAAGACTTTGAGTGCAGCAATAAATCTTTATTCTTATGTTTTGGTAAAAAAACTATCAAAAATTGATAAATTTAAATTTAGACTTACTTATTATAAAAAAGAAAAAGTAACAGATTATAAAAAAATAAAGCATTCTGTTTTTAAAGCAGTAATTAAATTAGCAAAATTAGAAAATGAACGATTGGAAATTCAACATTTTGCTGATTTGCCAGCATTTTCAGGAATTGGCTCATCTTCAGCGTTTACAATTTCTTTAATTAACGCTCTATATTATTACAAAGGAATTAAGCTTAATAAAAGACAACTTGCAGAAAAAGCTATTCTTGTAGAAAGAAAAATTCTAAAAGAATCTGGAGGAATACAAGATCAATATACTTGCTCATATGGAAGTTTATGCCTTTTTAATTACTATCAAAATAAAGTCGTAAAAAAGAAAATAGTCAACGCAAATAATATTAAGAAATTTATAAATAATAATTTTTTGCTACTTTATACGGAAATAGTAAGAGATGGGACTAAATTAATATCAAAACAAAAAAATATGAAAACTACGCATAAACAATCTTTAAATTATGCAGAAACATCTTTGAAAATGTATAATAATAAAAATATAGAAAATTTATCTCATATGCTTAAATTAAGTTGGGAAGAGAAGAAAAAAATTCCTTTAGTCACTAATTCAAAAATAAATAATATTTATAATTTAGCATTAAAATCGGGTGCATTAGGCGGAAAAATAATTGGTGCAGGTGGGGGAGGTTTTTTTTTATTTTTAGTCAAAAAAAGCAAGCAAAGTTTTTTTAAAAAAAAAATGAAGAGGTTTTTAGTTGCAAATTTTAAAATTTCTGAGGTAGGAAGTAAAGTAAAAAATATTAGCAATTATTTATGAATGAAATAAAAAAAATAGCTGTAACAATTACTACTATCAATATTCCATATGTTATTAATGATTTAAAAAAAATTTTAGAAAAAAAGAAATACACTAATATTTATGTAGATATAATAATTGCTGGTGATAAAAAAACCCCTAGAAATATATATTCTTTTATAAAAAAATTTAATCTTAAAAGTAAATACTGCAATGCAATATACCTAGATATTGAAAAACAATCCAAATTATTTAAAAAATTTGATAAACTTTGGGATCATATTCCAATAAATTCATTTGCAAGAAGAAATTTTGCCGATTTATACGCGTATATTCATAATTATAATATTTATATTAGAATTGATGATGACAACTATCCTATAAGTAATAATTTTTTTGATTACCACTGCAAAGTAGGAGATTTTCATACTCTCACAGAAGTTAAATCTTCAAATGGATGGTTTAATGTATGCGATTTATTAATTGATCAAAATAAAAATTCATTCTATCCCAGAGGCTATCCGTATAAATTTAGATGGCAAAGCTCAACAATATCATCCAAAAAAAAATATGGAAAAATTGATTTAATGGCTGGTCTTTGGTTAGGAGATCCTGATATTGATGCAATAACTAGAATTCACAGACCTATAAACGCAATAAAATTTAATTGTAAATTTGGTAAAAACTTTTTTTTAAACAAGAGAACAAATTGCTCTATAAATACACAAAATACTTCATATACAAAAGAATTATCAGCCGCTTTTTTTGTAAGTCCTTATGCCGGAAGATATGACGATATTTTCTCAAATTATTTTTTAAGAAGGATTATGCAACATTTAAATAAAAATATTGTGTTTGGCTACCCTTTAGTCTTGCAAAAAAGAAATATTCATAATTTATGGAATGACCTTAATAAAGAAATGATAGGCAATCAGTCTACGGAATATATAATTAATTTATTAGAAAGCATTAATTTTCGAAGTGATAACGTTGTTGATTGCGGTTTTGAGTTGATTGATAATTTAAAAAGTAAAATTTCTTATGAGAAAAAATACTTTAAAAATCTTTTAGACGGATTAAAAATTTGGTTAGATGTTATTAAAAAAATATAAAAGAAAATATATAATTAATTAACATAATTTTTAATATCCATTAAAAAATTTTTACTAGCATACTTAAAATTTAATTTACTTTTTTTTGCACATAAATAATCGCTTATTTTATCTCCAATAAAAAAACTCTTCTTAATATCAACATTCCAATCTCTTAGAATTTCTTTAACCATACCATTTCCTGGCTTTCTATATGTTGTATTTTTCTTATATTTTATAATTTTACTTTCTTGATGATATGGAGAGTATTTTATATCGTCAATATATATTTTTTTTTTAAAAAAAATTTTATTAATATCTTGATGAAGTTTTAAAAAGTCTTTATGAATAATTTTTTTTTTACCAATTCCTGCTTGATTTGTAATGATAAAAATATAAAAATTATTCTCGATCAATTTTTTTATACCCGCCACTACATTTTTTCTTAATCTAAAATCTTTTATTCTTGAGATATATTCGTGATCTTCATTAATAACACCATCTCTATCTAAAAAAGCTGCTGGTTTAAAATAATTTTTTTTTAATAAAATCTTAGCTCTAAAGTAAGACGCGGGAGTACCAATATCAATAAAAAAATCTTTATAGAAAACCCCATAAATTTTTTTACCTTGAATTAATTTCTTTATCACATCATTTTCTAATGAAGAATCTTTTTTTTGAAAAAAATCAAAAAATTTTTTTTTAATAAAATATATACCGCCGTTCATAAATTTATTTTTTTTTGAAAAACAAATTATATTTCTTAATAATGATAAATTATTTAATTTATCATTATATTTATTGGAAGAATTCTTGCACAATGCAATAGTACATAATGATTTTCTAAAAAATAAACTTCTTTTGACAAAATTCGCTAAATTTATATTAAAAATTGTATCGCCATTAATTAAAACAAAATTATTAGAAACAATATTCTTAATTATTCTAATAGCATTAGCGGTGCCTTTCGGTTTATTTTCTTCAATAACTGTAATTTTTGTTAGATTGTATATTTTATTATGATACCGTTTTTTAACAAGCTGACCTTTAAAACCTGCGATTATAATTATTTTTCTAAACTTATATTTTGAATAAGTCATTAAGACATAATCAAGTATAGTAAAATTATTAATTTTAAGTAAAATTTTAGGAATATTTTTGGAAATTTTTTTTATTCTTGTTCCATAACCACCGGCTAATATTACCAAATCAATTTTTTCAAACATTTTTTTCTTGATTTTTTTTAAAAATAATTTTAATCTTGTTAATGAATATTAGTTTGTATTTAAATGAAATTAAAAAACATTTATCAGATCCTTTGCTCATTCAAACTGCAAATTTTTTGAAAAATGATTTTAATAGAGTAAAAAAAAGAAAAGGAAAGATTATAATTGTTGGGAATGGGGGGAGTGCTTCTACATCAAGCCATGTAAGCGTAGATTTAACCAAAAATGCCGATATTAAATCTATAAATTTTAATGAGGCAAACCTGATTACTTGTTTTTCAAATGATTTTGGTTACGAAAATTGGACCAAAAAAAGCTTAGAATATTATTGTGATCTAAAAAGAGATTATATAATTTTTTTATCAGTATCAGGAAATAGCAAAAATTTAGTTAACGCTTTAAGATGGTGCATCAAAAATAATGTGCAATACGCAACTCTTACTGGTTGTTATAAAAATAATTCTTTAAAAAAAATTAATACATCAGGTGTAAACTATTGGGTAAATTCTTTATCATACAATATTGTAGAAATCTTACACCATATTGTTTTATTAACAACTGTTGACTTAATCATAGGCAAATCAATTTATAAGCCAAATTAATATGTATAAATGAAAAAAATTCTTATTACAGGTGGAGCCGGATACATAGGTTCAGTATTGTGCAAAGATTTGCTTGATGACGGATACTATGTGACAGTAATAGATAATTTATTATACGATCGTCATTCGCTCATAAATTGTTGTAGTTATAAAAATTTTAAGTTTATAAAATCTGACATACTACAAGAAAAAATTCTTAAAGAATTGATACAAAAGAATGAAATAATAATTCCCTTAGCGGCTATTGTTGGTGCGCCAGCTTGTAAAAGAGATCCTAAATTTTTTAAAAAAATTAATTTAGACGCAATAAAATTTATCAAAGACATCGCAACTAAAGAACAATTAATTATATTTCCTACAACAAACAGCGGTTATGGTATTGCAGGACAAAATGAGTGTGATGAGTCCAGCAAATTAAATCCAGTTTCACTTTATGGTAAATGGAAAGTTGAAGCAGAAAATATAATCATGGAAAGACAAAATTCTATATCATTTAGACTTGCAACAGTTTTTGGAGTATCCCCAAGAATGAGACTGGATCTTTTAGTTAATGATTTTACTTTCAGAGCATATTTTGATAATTACATTGTGTTATTTGAAGAGCATTTTAGAAGAAATTACATTCACGTTAAAGACGTTTCAAATTGTTTTAGATTTGCAATCAAAAATCATAAAAAAATGTTAGGAAATTCTTTTAATGTTGGGCTTTCCTCTGCTAATTTAACTAAAAGACAATTATGCGAACAAATAAAAAAACATATTCCGAAATTATATATACACTCTAGTTCCCATAACAAAGATGAGGACAAAAGAGATTACTTAGTAAGTAATAAGAAAATTGAAAAAATGGGATGGAAAGCTATGTATTCGTTAGATGATGGAATAATTGAATTAATAAAATTCTTTAATATTTGCAGATCAAATAATTATAACAACTTAATCTAAAAAAAACTATGCTAAAGTTAGAAAACGAAAGAATATTGATAACAGGTGCTAACGGTTTTTTAGGGACTCATCTAAAAAAAATATTAATAAAAAAAAAAATTAAGTTTTTTACCTCAAGTTCAAAAGATTATAATTTAACTAAATATTCAGATACTTTTAAATTGTTTAAATTAACTAAACCAACGGTAGTTTTTGCATTAGCAGCAAAAGTTGGAGGTATTTTAGTCAATAAAGAAAAAAAAGCAGACTTCTATAGAGATAATACTTTAATAAATACTTATTCATATGAATTGTGCAATAAATTTAATGTAAAAAAACTTATTAATGTAGGCGCTGGTTGTGGCTACCCTGAAAAACTTAAAGAACCCTTAAAAGAAGAAAATATTTGGGATGGGTTTCCTCAAGCTGAGAGTGCTCCATATAGTTTATCAAAAAAAATGTTATTAATTCAATCAGTAGCTTATAGTGAACAGTACAATCTTAATTCAATAACGATAATTCCAAGTAATATATATGGAGAATTTGATAATTTTAATCTTAGAGATTCTCATGTTATTCCAGCAATAATTAGAAAATTTTATGAGGCAAAAATAAAAAAAATAGAAAAAATTTATATTTGGGGAAATAAAAACATTAAAAGAGATTTTATTCATGCATCAGATGTAGCTAACGCTTTATACATATCTGCTAAATTTTATAATAATTATTTGCCAATTAATATTTGTTCTGGCAAGCAACATTCTATAGGACAATTAGTAGAAGTTCTAAAAAAAATCTCAAACTACAAAGGTTCGATAATTTGGGATAAATCAAAACCTACAGGACAAAAATCTAGATGTATGTCTAAAAAAAATCAAAAAAAATTTCTAGGCAGTTGGAAAAGCCAAATTAATTTTGAGAGCGGAATCAAAAGAACATTTGATTGGTTTCAAAAAGAATACAACAAAAAAACCACAAGACTTTAAAATAATGATTTTAATTACTGGCGGACATGGCTTTATTGGAAAATATATTATTAAAGAATTAAAAAAAAAAAAAAAAAAAATTAAAAAAAAAAAAAAAAAAAAAAAAAAAAAAAAAAAAAAAAAAAAAAAAAAAAAAAAAAAAAAAAAAAAAAAAAAAAAAAAAAAAAAAAAAATAAGAAAAAAAA
>Ga0114963_10000716_pt1 | contig 22540 bp, 28 predicted proteins | sample C_131016_EF_Meta_FD_87019 | JGI IMG/M metagenome (GOLD analysis project Ga0114963, IMG submission 87019) | Freshwater microbial communities from Lake Croche, Canada to study carbon cycling - C_131016_EF_MetaG | ecosystem: Environmental > Aquatic > Freshwater > Lake | place: Lake Croche, Canada...
CTGGATGAAGAATGCAATCCCAATCGAGTCTGTCGCAACATGAAAGAGGTTACCTTTGACGGTTTTGCGCCGGAGGGATCTGATTTAAAGAGCGCATGGCGTCAAAAACTAGAGCGTGAAGGAAAGCTCGGTGCTGGTGCTGCCACTATTCGTGATTTAGTTCTTGGAACTAATCAACAGAATTAAACCTTCGCACCACCACTTTCGATTGAATATTCAAGTAAGGACTGGTGACGACCTTTGAACGCGGATGGAATATTTGCTGACTTGACCGTAGAGTCCTTGATTACGGAGTTGCACGAGAATGGGTACATCGCGGATCGTGGCTTGGCGACCTCCCTGCTGATTTCATTAAAACTGGGACGTCCAATACTGCTCGAAGGCGAGGTTGGAGTTGGAAAAACAGAGCTCGCAAAAACAATCGCGCGAATGTTCGGACGTGAATTAATTCGCTTGCAATGCTACGAAGGCGTCGATACGCACCAGGCATTATATGAATGGGACTACGCCAAACAGATGCTCCAAATTCGCTCCTTGAGCGGTGATCAACTTCTTGACACCTCCGTTGATAACCTTTTCGGTCAAAAATTTTTGATCGAGCGTCCGCTCTTGCAAGCAATTCGTGCCGGCAATCAGTGCGTGCTATTGATTGACGAAATCGATCGCGCTGATGACGAGTTCGAGGCTTTCCTTTTGGAGCTACTCTCGGATTTCCAGATAACCATTCCAGAGATTGGCACCATAAAAGCTGCTTCCAGGCCCATAGTAATTTTGACTTCAAACAGAACTCGCGAACTCCACGATGCTCTCAAGCGTCGTTGCTTATATAACTGGATTGGGTTTCCAAGCGCCGAACAAGAAATTGAAATCGTCAAAACTCGCCTTCCCAATATCAGCGAAATCCTTGCAGCGAAAGTTGTTTCTGCTGTGAACGCACTGCGGCAAATGGAGTTAGAGAAATCTCCTGGAGTTGCTGAGACACTTGATTGGGTTGAATCGTTAGATGCAATCGGAGCCATCGAATTGGATGAATCTAGCGCCTTAGAAACTCTCGGTGCGGTGATTAAAGGGCGCGATGACTTGGAGCATGTCAGCGCTAACATCTCGGAGATTATCTAGGTGCCAGAAGACCACACTCTCTCTGATGAACTTAACGCTGCCTTCGACGAGCTCTTCGTTGAGTTTGCTCATTCGCTAAGAACCGTAGGTCTGACCATAGGCTCTGACGATGTCATAGCCTTCTGTCAGGCTACGGCAGAACTCAATCCGGCCGATGTCATGGATATCTATTGGAGCGGCAGAACCACAATGGTCCGCAGACGTGAAAATATTTCGAGCTACAACCTGCAATTCCGAAAATTCTTTTTGGACATTAGTCCCGAGGAGAGTGATCTGCGCAAGGTGAAGATAAAGGCTTCAGTTAGTACCGCCTCTACCTTAGACGTTCCGAATACCGAAGAAGGCAAACCAGGAAATGGCGAGGAAGAAGCAAAGCTTGGATTCATGGCTGCGACTAATGATATTTGGCGTAGTAAGGCTTTTTCAGAGTGCAGTCCTACAGAACTCGCATCACTTCGTAAAATGATCTCGACCCTCAAGGTCCATCCACCTATTAGGCGCACTCGTCGACTGAAATCTACCCTCAAAGGAGTTCGAATCGATATGCGGAAGATGGTTCGTGAGACTATGCGCTCTCACGGAGAACCGCAGAATATATTTTTTTCCAAGCGGAAAGAGAAGCTTCGGACGATAATCTTTATCCTCGATGTGTCGGGTTCCATGGCTGATTTTTCTCGCAATTTACTGCAGATGGCGTATTCGGCAAGAAAGGCGAATGCAAAGGTTGAGGTATTTTGTTTTGGAACGAGATTAACGCGGATCACTACTCTGCTGAAGAGCCGCGATCCGGATCAAGCCATGGAACGGGCAGGTGCCACGGTCTTGGATTGGGATGGCGGCACGAGAATCGGTAATTCTCTCAGAGCCTTTATAAAAGGTTGGGGTAGAACCCGAGTGGGTCGTGGCTCGATCGTTATTATCTGCTCAGATGGCTTAGACCGGGGCGATCCCGGCGTCCTTGCGCAAGCAATGGAAGAGCTCGCTCGGATAGCCTACAAGATAATCTGGATGAACCCTCATAAAGGGGATAGCACAGAGTTTCACCCTAACACCATGGGGATGATCGTCGCCGACCCATTTATAGACCAGGTCGTATCAGGACATAATCTCAAGAGCCTGGAAGAATTCAGTCGTATTCTCGCTGGTATCAGATAACGAACGACGATAACACGAAAGAAAAGGAGTCATAATGAAATTCAGTGTTTCTCTCTATGCGGAAGGTGATCGAGAGATCGAACTCGCAGAAGTCGTCGAATTTGCAGACGCGGTGGCTCTCTATAGCGGAATCGCTACGGGAGCCGGCACGATGACCTACGGTGCACAATTATTAGTAGAGGCACCAAATTCTGATATCGCCGTGGACAAAGCCCTGGAAATTTTTGCAAACGCTGCACAAGTCGCGAATATGCCGGATTGGCCGGTCGCTAAGGCTGAAACCATGACGGAGGACCAAGACTGGGAGGATGCTTTCGAATGATCCGTCTTGGCTCGTTGGCAGGATATCCTTTCGAAGGCCCCCGAGCTCTAGCCGGCTGGATGCCACTCAAAATCCCTGCGGTTTATACAATCATGACGCTCAATGACCCGATTAATAAGCCGCAAGAATTCTCAACTATCTTTGTCGGTCATAACGGCGACCTAACTTCTTTGGGTCTGCCTTATAAACATCCACGTTCACCCGCTTGGATTGCTCGGGCAAAAAATAAGTTTAACCTTTACATCTGTTGGTATGAAATACCGGGTGGTTCCGAGCGTCACAGGGAACAAATCGCTCGGGAGCTCATGGCCGTATACAACCCCAGTTGCAACGTTGAGCAATATGATCAAGCCTGGAAAGACGAATGGATCGGTGAATACTCAAATGCATTCACCGACCCACTAACTACCGACCGAGACCCGAACAAAAAGAGCTAGTTACGGCATGCCTCAACCAAAACTGAGACTACTTACCGATAAAACCTACACCGTCTAACTGGCGAGATCTTCTCGTTCCCATCGCTGGGAAGTTTGGTTCGCGCTCCTCTGGATGTTCTACTGGCTGATACGTGGCGCCAACGACGATTGCCTCAGCAAAGGTATAGAGCAGTGGGAGAGCTCCGGCCACTACGCCTCCGGTGGTATTAATTCGCTCTAAGCCAGGCTCAATGATCTCGGCATCTTTCTTAATCTCCCAGACCAAATCCGCAGCTTCTTCTAATTTACCCGCGACTGTTTTAAGTTGTTTTCCAACGATGAAAAGATAGATGGCCAGTCCGGCAATCAGTGCGACAATATCTATAACGGTAAAAATCTGCATGCTTTTCATGAACGCACCTTTTCTAGTACACGGCCCAGGAATAAATGATGCTCTAGACCTTCAGCGAGGACCGCATCCACTCCACCTGCAGTGATATCAATCAAGTGAGCTTCAGCGGTATTTGCCTTAGCGGCGAGCAGGGTCGCCTTTATCTTTGTTACGCGAGTGTCAATAATTCGAACCAACAGCACGAGGACTGTAAGTAGAGCCGCAACAGCAACTACTACGACTGCTCCAAGAATGTTTGCGGTCAACCAAAGCGTATGGACTTGTGATGACAACATGTTATTAGCCTCCCAATCTCTTGCGACCACGATTAAGGCCGTTTATTACAGAAGTCGCGTACTCGATCGTCGTATTCAAACCCTTCAAGGCATCGGTATTGATGACCGCTTCTTTCAATCCATCATCAATACGGCTGGCTTGTCCCCCGATTTTATGAGCCAAAAGTAGAATAGGAATGACAAGAGCTACGACCACCAAAACAACTACTGTTCCAATGATGTAACCGACAAGCCATCCACTATGTGAAGTAAAATCCATCTTGGCTCCCCCTAAATCGATTCCGCGAAGTCGCGAACTGGCTTCAAGCTCGCATTAACCGAAGTGACTACCGGTTTAACCGTTGATGTTTTTGCAACGATAACCTGAACACCACCATCAAGCGCATCTAGTGCTTTAGCTACCGACTGCAGATGAAGAATGACTCGAATCAAACCCAGCGCAGCAGCCGCGATGATAAGACCAGCCAAAACAAGTGTGAAAACCGCTTCCGTAGGCATTTTCTCTCTCCCCTATCCAAGCAACTTAGAGACTGGACCGGCGTAACGAACGGCGCCGTTGGCAACATCTGCGATAACGCTATCGGTTTTTGCTAACAACTCCGGCGTGTGATTGAGCTCCCCAATTAATGCCACACCGCCTGCCAGTGCATCGTCGGCCGCCCCACGGATCCGCTCAAGTGGTCCTAAAACCAAATTAAGCAGAGTTACGAGTACGGGTACGATCACAATCAAAAGAATCAAATTTCCAAATCCCCAAAGACTCATCTCTTCTCCTCTCTATTCACTATAGGAAGTAATTTTCTTACATTATTTTGATCTGAAGCCTATTGCCAAAAAAATTCTAACGACGAGCCACTGGCTGATATGGGAGCATGAATCTAGACCAAATTCTCACGGCAGCGCGCTTTACGACAGTAATAGCAATGCCTATTCCACTTGCAGCTTTTGGACCACCGACAGAATTAGGGTCGAGTCCCATGGAGATAGCCTTCATCCGCCCCTTCATGCTTCCTGCTGTCTGATTCACCAACACCGCTGTCACATCGGCAATTAATCCTCTACCGAACTGTGCTGCCGCTCCTGAAATGGTGAGATCCAGAGAGATGTTAACGCGGGTTCCGGTGGCGATTGGTACGAGCGCTGCAATTAACAACGCTTGAGCCTCGCCCCTACCCTTTTTGTCAGCACCAGAAGCGTCAATGTGGATGATCTTTTTTGCGTTATCTCTACTCGTAACTTGAGCAGCACCAGCAAATTCCAATTTGACCGGACCGGCAGAGATATTCACGGTACCCTCATAATGATCCTCAGCGACCTTGTTCGTCAGGTCCGCGCCTGGTATACAGGCAGCAACTTGTGGGACGTCATCGAAAAATTTCCAAACCGCATCAATCGGTTGATCAACGTCGATCGCTTGTGAAATTAGCATTTTGCCTCCTGATTGATGTACGAGAGTGGATCCTTTTCAAAGGACGAGCGACAGCCGGGAGCGCAGAAGTAGTACGTTCTGCCGTCAAAATCAAAGGGGCGATGTGCCTTATCGGCCGAAACGGTCATTCCGCAGACGAGGTCAGTTGCTTCGATCGCAATCGATTCAACCGTGGAATTCTTTGCTTCTTCCTTCATGGATGTGAAACTACCCGCCGCACGTAGCTCAACAAGTTCAGCCACAATCGAGACCGCCATCTCCCGGTGGGAGGTGTGACCTAAATCTAGACCGGCGGGAATTTTGATCCGATCAATGGCCTTTTGCTCAAAGTGTCTATCTAGCAGATATGCCAAAATCGCTTGGCCTCGTTTGCGCGAGGCCACGATACCTAGGTAGGCCGGGTTACGAGGTAAGGCTATCTCCGCCGCTTCCTCATCACCATGCCCTTGAGTCGCGATCACGACGATGCTGGAATTCATGATCGTGCTTCCGTCGAACTCGTTCAAGTCGATTAGATTAACTCGCCAATCAAGCGCTTCAAGCAAGCGACCTAGCGTAAGCGCCATTGGCGACCTACCCACTACGCTGACATGCGGAGCCGAGTGCATTGGTTCTACGTATATCTGTAGAGCCCCTTCACTCTGGCAGGCCATAGGAACCGTCACGACTCCGTCAGGAACATGCATCCCGGCGAAGTCGACCTCTTGTCCCAACCAAATCAGTTGAGGCTTGTTCGACTCCATGACCTTTGCCGCTTCTCGTATGAGCACTGGCTCGGCGCATGCGCCACCGATCCAACCAATGAGATTTCCATCTGCGGTAATGAGGGCACGAGAACCGTTATGACCAGAGGATGGGCCCTGACGCCACACAACAGTAGCCATCACAAAGGATTCACCATTGTGCGTCAGCTCCACTGCGCGCTCCATTACACCCATACCTTCAACGGCCCGATTCATCGCTGGACTCATCTGACCTAGTTGCCACTCCGAACGGGGGGCATGCCATAAACATCGTTACCAGTCGTAAGTGCTTCATATACGCGATTAGGCATTAGCGGCATATCGATATTTCGAACACCCTTATGCTTTAACGCGTCCATGACGGCGTTAACAAATGCTGCCGGGCCGCCGACCGTTGCACATTCACCAATACCTTTAGCACCAATCGGATGATGCGGACATGGTGTGACAACTTCGTAGAGTTCAAATCCAGGAGTCTCCCATGCTGTAGGGAGCAAGAAGTCCATATAGTTCGCTCCAATACAGTTACCTTCTTCGTCATAGGTCTGGTACTGCATATTTGCCATCGCATAGGCTTCGGTCAATCCACCCATGATCTGTCCTTCAACGATCATTGGATTGATACGCACGCCACAATCATCGACTGCCACGAACTGCAGGACGTCCCAAACACCAGTCTCTGGGTCAATCTCAACCTTTGCAATATAACAAGCAAATGGCCAAGTCAGATTTGGTGGATCGTAATACGCGTTGTTTTCAAGGCCCGGTTCCATTCCATCTGGCATATTGCTATAGGCGGCCATTGCGCACTCTTGAATCGTGACACCACGATCCTTATTGCTCCGCACGTAAAAGCGACCTAGCTCCCACTCGATATCTTCTTCAGAGACCTCTAATAGGTGGGCAGCAATTTTGCGTGCTTTTGCGCGAATCTTTCGTGAAACCATGGCAACGGCTGCACCGGCTACTGGCGTACTTCGCGAAGCATAAGTACCCATTCCGAATGGTGCTGTATCCGTATCCCCTTCCTCTACAACAATGTCTTCAGCGGGAATACCAAGTTCATGAGCAACGATCTGTGCCCACGTTGTCTCATGTCCCTGACCCTGGGTCTTTGCCCCGGTGCGGAGAATGGCTTTACCGGTCATATGTATTCTTAGCTCAGCAGAGTCGAACATCTTGATTCCCAAAATGTCATATTCTCGACTGTTACCAGCGCCTAGAGGTTCGGTCATGGTGGAAATACCGATTCCCAGCAATCTTCCACGAGAGGCAGCTTCGGCTTTCTCTGCTTCAAAATTAGCGTATCCGATTGCTTCGAGACCAATGTCAAGACACTTTCCATATTGACCAGAATCGGTCAAGAAACCAAACGGTGTGCGATGGGGAAAATCATCATCTTTAACGAAATTCATTCGACGAAACTCGGCTTGATCCATTCCTAGATCATCAGCAGCGGCCTGAACCATTCGTTCCTGGAAGAACATTGCCTCTGTCACGCGGAAAGAGCATCGATAAGCAACCCCGCCAGGTGACTTATTGGTGTAGTACCCGGTAGAGAACATATATGCGGTTGGAATGTCATAGCAGGCAAATGCTGAATGCATCAAACCAATTTTGAACTTACTTGGCTGAGCGTCCGCAAAGAACGCACCGTGGTCAGAGATGGTGTTCATCTTGATTCCAAGAATTTTTCCATCTTTACGAAGTGCCATTTCGCCTTTGAGATATACGTCGCGACCAAACCCGGTTGAGATCAAGTTACCAGTCTTGTCTTCAATCCATTTGACCGGCTTCTCGGTAAGGATTGAGGCAAGAATAGAAATCACATATCCAGGATAGACCGGAACCTTGTTTCCGAACCCACCACCGATATCAGGTGAGACGATGCGAATATTCTGTTCTGGCAACTCCGCAACGAGTGCGACAGCTGCGCGAACAATATGCGGGGCTTGGGAAGTCATGTAGACCGTTAACTTGCCAGTAGCCCGGTCATAGTCGGCAAGCGATCCACAACATTCGATAGGAGATGGATGAGTTCGCGGATAATGAAGTTCGATTTTCGAGACAACATCAGCATCGGCAAAGGCTTGATCAGTGCGAGCTTTATCGCCGATCTCCCAATCGAATACCTTGTTTCCGACCTGTCCTTCTTTGTCATCACGAATTTGCACAGCATCTTCTGCAGCCGCCTGAATCGGATTGACAATGACTGGCAAAATTTCATAATCGACAACGATCGCAGCACACGCGTCCTTGGCGATATAGGGATCATCTGCGATTACGGCACAGACTTCCTGACCTTGGAATCGGACTTTATCGGTAGCAAGCACCGCTGCCGTGTCATAAGAAAGAGTTGGCATCCACGCCAAATTACGCGCGGCCATCATTTCTCCGGTCAATACCAACCTTACGCCAGGCATGTCCCATGCTTTGCTTGTGTCAATTGACTTGATTCGGGCGTGGGCAACGGGGCTGCGGAGAATTTCCATGTGCAACATTCCAGGGAGGACGATGTCATCGACATAGTTACCTTTACCGCGGATGAATCGGTTATCTTCTACTCGACGGCGACTCGCACCCATTCCACCAATTTTGATTTCGTCTAAAGACATCTTTATCCCCTACCTAGTTAGATTCCGCGCGCATTTTTTCAGCAGCCCAAAGAACCGCCTTCACAATATTTTGATATCCAGTGCATCGACAAAGGTTGCCGCTAAGAGCCCAACGCACCTCGTCCTCGGTTGGATTGAGATTCTTTTCCAATAGAGCAGCAGCTGCCATCATCATGCCAGGTGTGCAGAATCCGCACTGTAGACCGTGCTTTTCCTTAAATCCCTCTTGAATTGGATGCAATTCACTCGCGGTGGCAAGGCCTTCAACAGTTTTTACATTGTGTCCATCTGCCTGCACCGCCAACATCGTGCAACTCTTAATTGGTCGACCATCAAAAAGAACAGTGCATGCACCGCAGTTCGTTGTATCGCACCCTTTGTGGGTTCCGGTCAACTTCAGTCCTTGGCGTAGTAAATCTGCAAGGAGCAAACGTGGCTCTACATTTGAAGTACGAGCTTCGCCATTAACATTGATTGTGATACGACGAACCGGAATATCATCATTCGGTTGAGTTTTAACTTCTTCAAAGAGAGACATATCACGCTGCTTTCTGTATCGAGTTTGCTGTCAAAATACGTTTTACGAAGGTACGAACAATCTGTCGCTTATAGTCCGAAGATCCACGGTGATCAGTACGTGGTTCTGCCTTTGCCGCAACCAGCTCTGCGACTTTGGCGATATTTTCTTCGGTTAATTTCTCTCCAACCAGGATAGCCGCTTCGTCATTGGCATCTATGGTCTTGCCACCTACTCCAGCGAGAGCAATACCCGCACGCAAGACTTTGTCACCGTCCATGTCGAGCGCGATTGCTACCGATGCTGTTGCAAAATCCCCAACGCGACGTTCCAATTTCAAATAGCCACCGACCGCCTTTCCTTTCGGTGCAGGAATAACAGCCTCAATTGCAATCTCGTTATAGTTCAATGCAGTTGCGTAAGGACCGAGTACAAAATCTTTCATCTCAATAGTGCGCTTTCCTTTTGGACCCTGAACAACCAAATGACCACCTAATGCGATCATCGTTGCAGCCCAGTCCCCTTGAGGATCGGCATGGCAAACCGAACCAACAAAAGTTCCCCGCGCGCGAACAATTGGGTCAGCGACGAGTGGAGCGGCCGCTGCAATGGTTGGCTGACGCCGAGCGATCTCATCGGAAAACTCTAAATCTTCGTGCCTAACTAGTGCGCCGATATGTAAAGATCCATCTGCATCAAAGCGAATGTAATTTAATCCAGGAATGTTATTGATATCGACCAATTTTTCCGGAAACGCAAATCTCAGCTTGAGCATCGGGACCAAGCTCTGTCCGCCAGCCAAAATCTTTGCTTCACCTTTACCCGCATCAAGTAGAGCAACTGCCTCAGCTAAGGATTTTGGTGATTCGTACGCAAAACGTGATGGATACATTTTTCCCCTATTTCGTTTCGTTATCTTTGACAGCTACCGGTAAAGAATCTGCATCTGGATCAGGGCGAGGTTCCTGGTGGGCCGGCCAAGGTCCTTGTACTGGCTGGCTAGCCACTTTCATAAACTCAGTAATTTGTGGCCAAGCCCAGATCGTCGGACTTTTGCCCGTTTTTGGGGAATTCTCGATCAATGCAAAGAAGCGTGGATTACCGCGCTCGTGTCCAGTGGACTCTATTGTCATAAAATCATCCTTCTCAGAGTTAGCAAAATAAGGCGTGGTCGTCTTCAGGCTAGCGTGGGGAGAAATGTCTTTCTTCTAATGGATTGAAGATAACACTCACTATGAATGGTCGCAACAGAAATAGAGAAAAACCCGAAAGTATTTAGCCGTGTTGAATTGTTCTTAAATCTTCGGGAGTATCAACATCCTTTCCAATTGCGGGATCCAAAATGTTGACGTACGCAAGATCTGTGCGCTCTTTCAAATAGTTTCTCGCTCCAGAATCGCCATCTAGAGAGTCCAAAACGCCTGCCCAATGTGATCTGCCAATCTTCACTGGATGTCCCTGCTTTCCTTGGTACAAAGCAGCAACCAAGTCATGGGGGTAATGCGCAACCGCTTGGATCGTTTCGATGTTTAAACCGGGTAAGTCAACGAGCGAAATCAAAACTTCATCAATCTCCTCCACGTGTTGCAAGGCTGTTAAACCAACCCGCAATGAACTCCCCATCCCTTCCTGCCAATGTTCATTCACGAGAACAGTGCAGCGAGAAACATTGTCAACCCACGCACCTAGCACGATATAGATATTAGGAAATCCTGCATTGATAAAGAGAGTGACGGTCCGATCGACCAATCGCACTCCGTCAATTTCTACACTTGCTTTTGGACTCCCCATACGGGAACCAGATCCTGCCGCCAAGATCAAAATTGCAACCATTGCTACACTCTATGACATGCGTGAAATCATTGAAGAGATTTTGCCCAACTTCAATTCTGGTATTCCCTTGGCCTTGGCAACTGTTACGAGAACATGGAGTTCTGCTCCAAGACCCGTGGGTGCCTCGATGTCGGTATCTGGAACCCAAGACGTTGTCGGTAGCGTTTCGGGGGGATGTGTGGAAGGCGCGATTCATGAAGCGTCCCTCGAAGTTCTCAAAACCGGCGTTGCAAAATCAGTGACTTACGGTGTGAGCGATGACAATGCCTTCTCCGTCGGCCTCACCTGCGGTGGAACGATCGAGCTTTTTATTCAACTCGTTAGTCAGGAAACATTCCCTGAATTTGAGCTGGTAGCGCAGAATATTAAAGGCGATATACCGGTTGGAATTGCAACCCTGGTGGCCGGTGGAGATGAATTGGGCTCTCGCATTATCATAACCAACGAGAGCGCCATGGGAACCTTAGGGAATCGGGACCTGGATCACTCAGTGATAGAGGACGCTCGAGGCTTATTGGCGCAGGGTAAAACCAAGACTCTCAAGCTTGGACCAAACGGTGAAAGACGAATGGATCAACTCTCTATCTTCGTTGAGTCTTACGCCCCAGCACCGAAGATGATTGTCTTTGGTGCAATAGATTTCGCTGCGGCCGTATCAAAGATCGGAAAGTTTCTTGGTTACCACGTCACGGTTTGCGATGCGAGGGCTATATTTGCGACAAAGCGACGTTTTCCGGAAGCTGATGAGGTGGTAGTTGATTGGCCACATAGATATCTTCCCACCGTAGAAATTGACGAACGGACGGTTATTTGTGTTTTAACCCACGACCCCAAGTTTGATGTACCTGTATTGGAAATCGCATTGCGCACGAAGGCCGGTTACATCGGAGCCATGGGCAGCAGACGCACGCATCTAGATCGGATGGCTCGCCTTAAAGAGATCGGAATGTCCGACGCAGAGATATCTAGATTACGTTCGCCGATCGGGTTGGATCTAGGAGGCCGTACGCCAGAAGAGACTGCGGTATCGATCGCAGCTGAAATTATTTCTAACACTGTTGGCGGCACAAACGCTCCGCTCTCCGTGGGTACAGATCCGATTCACAAACGATCATTAGCTAGCGAAGATGAGCCAGCCCCGTCTTTACATCCCTAAGTTATTAGCTCAGAAAATTAAAATGGTAACCACCTGGCAGTTTTGCCGCCAGGTGCAACAAGCGCGAATCCAGAGGCTGCCGAAACGCCTCGAAGCATTGCAGACCCCAAGTAACCTGAAGAGGTGAATGTTTTCCCATCTATGTTGCCAGGTACTAACCGTGAAAATCCATCTTGGGTCTTAAAAATCTCCTGAATCTCAACACCCGCCGGGTCGCGTATCTTCATTCCCAACATCGAATGAATGAGAGGTCTCCCCAATGAAGTGAAAGCTGCAATTGCGGATTGCGGATTTCCGGGGAGGGCAATAAATGGAATTTTCCTCCCATCGTGATAAATCTCTGCGATCAAGATATGGTAACCCGGCCTCACTTTGACGCAATCAACTACATATCTACCTGACAAATGCGCTATTGCGGGCCTAACAAAATCACGAGGCCCGTCTGCTGTGCCTCCCGTCGTGATGATCACGTCCACGACATCGAGCGCCCCAGCAATACTGGAAATGAGTAGACTCAAAACATCTTTAACAAACCCAGAAGTGGCTATTTCTGCTCCACATTTCTGGACCATAGCAGGCAACACTGGCCCTAAGGCGTCCCTAATAGATCCTTCCTCGGGTACTCCAGCATGTAAGAGCTCGTCACCTAAGAAGAAAATGCCCACACGAGGCTTCTTCATCACCTCGATTTGATCGTGACCTGTGGCAGCTAGAAGGCCAACCATGGGAGGAGTCAATGTTGTACCAGCCGAAAAGAGAAGATCGCCGCTTTCACATTCTGTACCCGCGGGACGAATGTTCTCTCCGATAGAAATTTCTCCATGAACCTCTTGACCATGATCTTGTGCCTGCTCCCAAGGAATTACAGAGGTGGCGCCTATGGGGATGACTCCACCAGTTGAAATTTTCATGCACTGTGAATTGGCAATAGCTATCTGAGGAGTTTTTCCGGTAGCGACCTCCCCGACAACACTCCACGGAGAATCTCCGCTGACAGCCCACCCATCCATGGAAGATGTCGCAAACGCGGGTAAATCACATAGTGAGTAGATTTCATTTGCAAGTACTCGGTCAACGCCCTCCTTAAGGGGAACGGATTCTGACTCCATCAACGAGAAGGTTGATTTCGCAAGAGAAAAAGACTCGTCCCAACTTCCTTCACGCATGGTTATTCTCACGCACTTACTGTGGATTATTCGTCGCTATAGCGTTGAGTTGGTTTTCAAGGAATTTCACTCGCTTATGCATTTTTGCATGAATGTACAACATGACGCCATCAAAAATGAACATCACAGCCATCACTATCCACATAAGATCCATTTCGATCCAGTCCTTATTTGATGACATGTTCACGCTTCGATCCACTCATCTACCAGCTTGCCCCAAGAGCGATACATGTCAAAAACCCTTTAGTTTTGAGATCGCCTGCGCCAGAACTGAGATCGCAATCTCTGCGGGTGTTGATGCCCCGATATCAAATCCAGCCGGTCCATGTACTCTTGAGATATCTGTAATCTCCCGATATGCCAACCAGTCTTCACGGTTCTCTTGCATCTTCTTAGAACCCAGTGCACCGATGTATCCAGCCGAACTTTCCAGTGCATAAGCGAGGCATTGGCTCGAGGATTCAACATCATGCCCCATGATTACCGCTGCATCAATCGGAGAGAGACCTGCTGTCAGCCCAGCAAACATTCCTGGGCGCGGCTCGATGGAACATTTCCACCCCAAAAGCTCGGCGGCACTAACTAACGCCTCCGCGTTTGCCCCTGATCCCGCAATAACCAATCTCGTTACTGGAAAATACACAGTGACAATTCGATCACCTAAATTCACCACCGTGGAGATGCCTTTTTGAAAGATTTCAATTACATCCGATTCTGCTGCCAATATAGTGGAGGAAGTAAAAAATTCTGATTTCGTAATTTCATTATGGGCTAACTGTAAAACGATGGCCATTGGCTCCCTGGCCAAAAGCGCCGGCCAGATGTCCGCTTCCAATAGCGTCGCCGGCAGAAGCACAAAGGTAAGACGAGTGCCAGATTCTATTCCCGTCATTGATGAGCTGAAGGGCGAGACATCAATGTCAATAAGGCGTCCGATTGAAAGCTTCCTCGCTGCTTCCTCACTCAACTCGGCATCAAAACTGCCTCCAACGACAGATCCGATTTTTCCACCGCCAGGAGTAAATAAAACCGCTTCAGAGATCAAAGATTCTGCTATTGGATTTTCTGAGATCAGCCAGGCGATATCTGCCCTAGTTTCTGACCGGAGGCAAGCAGCGACGCTGAGAGCGATTTCATACACGGGTCGAGTATAAGCACGGAGAACGAAATCCGACTACTCAGGCAAACCGTGAAACTTCTGCCACGATGAGATTCCACCGTCCAAGCTTGCAACATGAGTAAAGCCAGCTTGAATCAATACTCCAGCACATGATGCAGATCGAATCCCGTGATGACAGTAAAGGACAACCGGTAGATCTCGAGATATATTCGCCGTGGCCGTACCACCAAAAAATTCTCCCTGTGGAATCAGAATTGCCCCGTCGATTCGACCCTCATCCCATTCGGAAGGTTCCCTGACATCAATCAACAAGAATTCACTTCCCGAGGTAATCATGGATGAAAGCGATTGTGCCGAAAGTATTAGAATTTCCCAACCTTCGACATTTTCAAAGAGTGAGACCGCGCAAAATTCTTCGTAATTTTCCAATAGATGGCTCTGAGTTGGAGCTTCTCCGCATAGAGAACACTCGGGATCTTTCTTCAGCAAAATTTTTTCATAGTCGCACTTCAACGCGTCGTAAATTAAAAGCTCACCGATCAGAACTTCCCCTGCTCCCGTGATTAATTTGATCACCTCTGTTGCCTGTAGTGATCCGATGGCTCCGCAGAGTGCGCCAAAAACGCCACCCACTGCGCAATTGGGAGCAAGCTCTTTTGCTGGTGGCTCCGGATAAAGACAGCGATAACAGGGACCATGATCGGAATAGAAAACAGATGCTTGACCGTCAAATCTATAAATAGATCCCCAGACGCAGGGCTTACCCAGAAAGACGCAGGCATCGTTTATTAAGTACCTCGTGGCAAAATTATCGGTCCCATCCACGATAACGTCATACTCAGCAAAAATCTCCATCACATTATCGCGAGTTAATCCATTCGGATGGATAATTACTCGTGCTTGAGGATTAATTTCAAGGATACTTTCCCTGGCGCTCTCCGTTTTCAACCGACCAATGTCGCTCGCGCCATGAATGATCTGACGTTGAAGATTACTTGCATCAACGCGATCAAAATCTACGATACCGATGGTGCCTACACCGGCTGCAGCCAAATACATGAGAACCGGAGAACCCAAACCTCCTGCGCCAACACACAAGACCTTGGCATTCAGAAGTCGTTGCTGACCTTCGACCCCTATTCCGGGCAAAACCGTGTGTCGAGCAAATCGTCTTCGTTGCTCCTCTGTCAACGCGGGGCCAGGATTAACCAACGGTGGAAGCTGCTTCATTAGCGTAGGTGAATCTTTTCTGGCTTTCCTGCAAAATATCCAATGAGTGCGAGAATGAGTGAAAAGAGTAAAGGTACGACCAGCGCCACGTTCCAATTTTTTGATGCGTCGAAGGTTGCGCCAACGAGGCCCGGGCCAAAAAACGCTAACGCATAGCCAACAGATTGCGACATGATTGATAAGGACCGTGTTTCACCCGGCCCAACACCACGGGTAACCGCAAGCGTGAGCGAAAGCGGGAAGGTTATCGACAGTGCAATGCTCGCGACCACTAGCCAGATCACCAGATGCCAACCCGTATCGACCATGAGACCGATAAACGAGATCGCCAACATGAAGGAAAGCGCAACCAAGAGTCCCCTGATATTGGGCAACTTTGAGGCGTAATGAGGGGCCAAGATTCCAACTAGCGCGCCAATTAGTCCGGTGGCAGCAACAGCGAAGCCGGCATCATTTGATGTAAAACCTTTGGAGATCAGGATTGTGGGAAACCACGTTGCCGTACTGTAATAAATAAGCGATTGAATCCCAAAGAAGAGACCGATAGACCATGCGCCAAAGTTGCGAAAAGTGGAGAGGTGAAACTTTGGTAGATCAATTTTCTTACCCGGACGTTCAGTTGACCGCACTTTGAGCAACCACCAGATTGAAGACATGCTCGAGAAGAGAATCAATGGAACCATAGAAAAACGCCAGCCCCAGCTAGTCAGATGAGACAGGGGTACCGCTACTGCGATTGCAGCGGAAGCAAAAATTCCCATCACGGTGATGTAAACCCCCGTCAAAAGTCCAGAATGTTCTGCATCATTCTCTTTGACCCAGACCGGAAGCGAAAAATTGAGCACGGCAATAGCCAACCCAATGAGCAATGAGGTAAAAAATATAACCGGTAAATTACCAATAGTCCGCAAGAAAATCGCCAGGGTGACGACACTCAACGAGAATGCGATTATTCGCTCGGTTCCACCAATTTTTGCGACTAGCGACATCAACAATCCTGCGCCTGCGAAGCAAAGAATGGAGAGCGAAGATAGGAACGAGGAAGCAAAAGAATTGAGGTGGTATTGATGTTCAAATGTAGGGATTAGCGGATTCATAATCGTGAGGCCTGCCCGCATACTCATGGCTGCTATGAAGATTGGAATCCCGCGACGTAAGGACTCGCGGTCAGAAATCAGTTGTGACACTGACAGCGATCAGATTCAGGAACTCCATAAAGCGCTTCTTCGACATGCTCTCCACATCCTGTCCAGGATGCCTTTTTGCAAGTATTACAGATGACTTGAGTGCACATGAATCGTGATCCCCTTCTTGGAATCTAGAGTTTACCCTTAACTTTCAGATGCGGTGGGCGGGCTAGAGAGCTTGGGAGGATAGGAGTTTACCGGACTCAAGTAAGTCGCAAGTGAATATCCTATTATCGCCCCCACGCCTTGTGATAGCAGAAACATCGGAAGCGATGATGGACTGATCCCGGTGTAGGTGTTGGTAAATGAACGTGAAATTGTCACCATCGGGTTGGCAAACGCGGTCGAAGAAGTGAAGAAAATAGCCGACGTAATCCAAGCAGGTATGACCAATGGAATCAGCTTTTCACTCCCCCGGGCGAGCAGAACATAAATTAGAAAGATCAACCCAGCTGTCGAAATCACCTCGCCAAGCCAGAGCCTGAGATCACTTCGTTCATGAATTGATAGCCTCAACACGGGGCTACCGAACATAAAATTTGCAATTGTCGTGCCACAGACTCCGCCTACCAATTGACTCAGAATGTACAGGAGGGCATCCGAATAGCTCAGATCACGACGAAAAAGTTGAACTATTGTCACCAACGGATTGAAGTGAGCTCCGCTGATAGGTCCGAGTACCTGAATCAAAATTCCCAGAGCCATCACGATTGATATGGCGTTGATGATGAGTTGAAGACCTGGATCGTTCGTTAGACGCTCTGCGCTGATTCCCGAACCCACGATGGCAGCCAACAAGATGAAACTCCCCAAAAATTCGGAGAGATACTTTTTCGTCACACTTAATCCTAACCACCTTCACGAGGCTCATTTCAGAATTTGATGTGATTTTGTTGAAATTTCAACTAAATACATCTACTTTTGGCCTATGTCACATAGAGTGACACTCGTTGACCCCGGTCATCAGCTCAGAATCGTCCATTAACTTTGTAGAGAAACGGAAACTTCATGTCAGTTCTTTCATCATTACCAAAAGGCACATTCACTCTAGATCCATCCCACAGCCGCGTTGGTTTCAGCGTACGCCACGTAATGGTCTCGAAGGTCCGCGGAGCGTTCAACTCATACACCGGAACCGGATCTGTCAATAAGGGAGTAGCTACCCTCAATGTTGTTATCGACGTCGCTTCTATCGACACTCGCAACGCTGATCGCGATGGGCATTTGCAATCGCCTGATTTCTTCGATTCAGCAAGCTACCCAAAGATCACCTTCGTATCGACCTCTATCGTCGACAAGGGTACTGACAAGGTTATCGTGGTAGGAGATCTCACGATCAAAGATGTCACTGAATCAATCAGTATCGAGCTCGAATATTCAGGAACTGCAACAGATCCATACGGTAACGTCCGTTTCGGATTTGAAGGCGAAGCTGAAATCAATCGTAAAGATTTCGGTTTAACATGGAACGCTGCTCTAGAAACAGGCGGAGTGGTCGTATCCGAGATCGTAAAACTCGAATTCGAACTTTCTGCGATCGCTGATAAGTAGCATCTCTCTAGCTAAGGCTTAAAGCCGCTTTCGATTAACTTCGATAGGCTTCGGTAGCCCTAGCGCCACTTACTCGATCTTCAGGCCCCAAGCGTTCGCTCTTGGGGCCTTCTCGATTTTCGCTCTCCACAATTTGGGAGTCCGGGGGTAAGATTTGGACTCGTCAGTGAAGACGAAACCTATTGATAGGACATATTCATGCTCATGAACTCTCTCAACACCGCGCGCAGAGCTGCGAAGTCGCACACGGGCGCAAAAATGGCCACGGTAAGCGCTACGGCAATTTTCGCGATTGCAGCCCTGATTGGGGTTTCCTCTCCTTCGTTTGCTGTTGGTTCAGCAGCTGCCGCCCAATTGCCTGCCAACATCAAGAAGTCTGGCGTTATCACCATCGGCACAGACACTACCTATGGCCCAAACGAATTTTTGGATGCCAAGGGTAATCCAATCGGATGGGAAATTGATTTATTCAAAGCTATTGCAGCAGACCTCGGTCTGAAAACACGTTTTGTAACCGCTGGCTTTGACACCATCATCCCCGCTGTCAAAGGTGGGAAATATGATGTAGGAGTTTCCTCTTTCACAGATACGAAAGAGCGGGAGGCTCAAGTTGATTTCACTAACTATTACACCGCGGGTATCCAGTGGGCATCTGCAGCCGGTAAAGCAGCGGTAGACCCAAATAACGCGTGCGGACTTACCGTTACCGTTCAAACTGGTTCGACCGAGGTTGATGACATCAAAGCCAAATCCGCAACGTGCACCAAGGCGGGTAAAAAGGCAATCAAAATTCTTTCATTCGATGATCAGAACCAGGTAAATAGCTCAGTCGCACTCGGACGAGCCGGTGCAATGACAGCGGATTCACCGATAACTGAATATGCTGTTCTGCGTAGCGCAGGAAAGCTGCAGTTAGCTGGAGGTATCTACGGTAATGCTCCTTATGGATTTGCAACCGCCAAAGGATCTACTCTTTCCAAGGCGCTCTTGCTTGCCCTCCAAGACATTTACAAAGATGGTACCTATGCAAAGGTTCTCAACAAGTGGGGCGTAAGCGCTGGTGGATTAAAGTCATTCACAATTAATGGCGCAATCAACTAAGACAACAATCACGGCAGTGCCGCTGCGCCACCCATTTCGGTGGGCGGCGGCACTGTATTTTCTGCTGCTCGCGGGAGCTTTCTTAGTTGATGCTGCTCACCGAAGCGCTTATGGTTGGACGGATTTCGGCAAGTACGTTTTCGATAGACGAGTGTTTATAGCGGCCGGCGTGACTCTATCGCTGACTGTCATCTCGATGCTGATTGCAATTGTCCTGGGTGTGGGGCTCGCTGTTATGCGCCGCTCCCCTAATCCAGTATTCGGTGCGGTCTCTTGGGTTTTCATCTGGGTCTTTCGCGGTACACCTGTCTATGTGCAACTTGTTTTTTGGGGGCTGCTTTCCACGATCTACCATTCATTTTTCATAGGCATCCCTGGTCTCCATTTCGGCAATTTTTATCTTGGTCTCCATATTCCTATTACTCAGGATTTCTCTCTTTTCTGGCTAGCAATCATCGGCCTATCACTCAATGAAGCCGCTTACATGGCAGAAATTGTCAGGGCCGGTCTACTCTCTGTAGATTCCGGACAAGAAGAAGCGGCGGTTTCATTGGGTATGAGTTGGTGGACCACCATGCGATACATAGTCATTCCACAAGCCATGCGCATCATCATCCCGCCCACAGGTAATGAAATTATCTCCATGCTTAAAACAACCTCCCTTGTGACGGCGGTGCCTCTAGTGACAGATTTGTATGCCAGAACTAGGAATATCTCTGATGAGATTTATAATCCGATTCCATTACTGATGGTTGCATGCGCCTGGTATCTCTTTTTCACAACGGTATTGATGTTTGTACAACACTTCATTGAAAAGCGATTTGCGCGCGGCCACAGTCCCCTGACCGGATATCAATCATGAATGACACTCTCATGGTAGAGGCGCTTGATATTCACAAATCATTCGGTTCTCACGAAGTTCTCAAAGGAATTTCTCTAGAGGTCAAGCGAGGAGAAGTTACTTGCCTCGTTGGCCCATCTGGGTCTGGTAAATCTACCTTTTTACGCTGTATTAATCATTTAGAGAAGATCAATGCTGGCCGAATTTCTGTCGATGGTTCCATCATCGGATACCGAGAGCATCGTGGCAAGCTCTATGAACTCAAACCATCTGAAGCGGCCGCTCAGCGAGTAGGCATTGGAATGGTCTTTCAGAGATTCAATCTATTTCCACACCTAACAGCGCTTGAGAACGTAATTTCAGGCATGGTAAAGGTTCAAAAAGTTGATCGTTCAGAAGCTCAGCAACAGGGCAAGGACCTTATGGAACGGGTCGGTTTATCGGACAAGCTAAACCATTACCCGTCCCATCTCTCAGGCGGACAGCAGCAACGAGTTGCAATTGCTCGCTCGCTCGCAATGAAGCCAAAGCTCATGCTCTTTGATGAACCCACTTCTGCTCTTGATCCGGAACTCGTGGGTGAAGTCTTGGATGTTATGAAAGGACTCGCCCAAAGCGGAATGACAATGATTGTCGTGACGCACGAAATGGGTTTTGCTAGAGAAGTAGCAGACTCTATTGTATTTATGGATGGTGGAATTGTTATCGAGTCCGGTGACCCCGCTGAAGTTTTATCCAACCCAACACATGAGCGAACTAGAAGTTTTCTCTCAAAGGTTATTTAGAGTTTACTTACTGATTCTCTATTAGAGATTTTTCCATCTTCTCGAAATTCCACAGGTCTAAATCATCTAATGACACCGTGGTAAAGCCTCGCAAATCCAAAGCATCAATTAACTGAGTCCGATGCTCGCCCGCGTGGTAGATAGCTTCGGCGATAACCGTGGAACGCAGATTTTGCCAACTTTTCTCGCCTTCCACGATCGTCAAATACGTATCTGGTAATCCTGCTTGCGAAGCAATTTTCTCGTCAAACTCTGAAAGTAAAACTTTAAGCTTCTCAACATCCGACATCTGGATAGGGAGTTTTACATCTCGCCAAGGTGCACCCGTTAAACAATATACATACCAGTCAGCCCCGCCGACTATATGCTGCAAAATGCGACCAACTGTCCACTCCGGATCGATAATGTACGAATTGAGAGCCTCATCCGGTAGGCCCTGTACGGCTTCATAAACCTTGACATTGGCCCATGCGCTATGGCGTAGCAAACGATCTGAGATGGCAGACATAATCGTAAAATACAGGAAAGAATCTGAGATTGTGGGAGAAATCAGATCTTAAAGTCGGAGAATATTGATACACGCAACAACCAAGAGAGCCAGTACCGCCGAATTAATTCCTGCGACCGCTCCCAAAAACCGAGTATTTCGGCTCCAGGATTTCCAATAGTACGAGGCACTCAACATCAGCAACGATCCGGGAAGAAATATTCCTACAGTTGCCTCCGCTGAACCCAAGAGACCATGAGGTGAGAGCAAGCTGGCAGAGCCCATAAAAGCTGCAACCGCGAAAAGTGGACCCGGCATGAATTGCGCCAAAAAGTACCCCTGTGTAAACACCGCAGGGGAAATAAGATTTCTCACCACAAGATGGCTTTGTAATAGCGGGAGCACCACGTGACCGCCTCCGAAAGCGAAGCCTCCTATTTGCAGAAAGTTCCCAAAAGTTTCTAAATCGCCAGAATTTCTCTGAGCTAGGTAAGGCGAGCAAGCCATGAGAATTAACGCCGCAGTAAATATGGCTAAAGCCGTTCTTTGCTTCAATCTTTGAGGAGAAATAGAAAATTCTTTCGGTTCGACTTTTATAAAAATGATGCCCATTATCGCCGCCAAGATGATTGCGACAAACTGAAGCCCCGAGTCTTTTACTATGAGAAAAAATACTAGAGCGATGAACATCAGAATCCGTCGGAAGAGATCTGGAGCAAATCTATTTGCCAGGCTTCGTAGAGAATGAACCACGACGGCAAAAATAGCGATCTTCAATCCCCAAAAAATAATGGTATTTGATGCAAGATTACCGATCGAGACCAGCGAAAGGCCAAACATGATGGCCGCCGATGGCAAGGTAAATCCAGACCAAAAAAGGAAAGCTCCCCAGAATCCACCCACTTCAAGCCCAATCGCTACTCCGACCTGGCTACTCGTGGGTCCAGGTAAGAGCGCGGCTAGCGATATCAGCCCATCGAGTTCCCCTTGAGAGAGCCATTTTTTCTCTGAGACGAGTCTTTTGGAAAATAGTTTTAGGTGGGTTGCTGGTCCTCCAAAACCCCTCATCCCAAGCGCCAG
>Ga0114963_10000717_pt1 | contig 22530 bp, 24 predicted proteins | sample C_131016_EF_Meta_FD_87019 | JGI IMG/M metagenome (GOLD analysis project Ga0114963, IMG submission 87019) | Freshwater microbial communities from Lake Croche, Canada to study carbon cycling - C_131016_EF_MetaG | ecosystem: Environmental > Aquatic > Freshwater > Lake | place: Lake Croche, Canada...
GAACAGACGCGGGGTGGAGCAGTCTGGCAGCTCGTCGGGCTCATAACCCGAAGGTCATAGGTTCAAATCCTATCCCCGCAACCAATTAAAGGCTTCCTAATCAATGATTTGGAAGCCTTTAGTGTTTTAAAATGGGGAAAAATCGCCGACAGTTATCTAAAGTGGGTTTTGTTATCCTTTATTGTGAAGCTCTAGTTAATCTTCAGCGAGCGATTTTAAAGTTGTTAATTTTTCTAAAACTATATCCTGACCATTCTAAGAAAATTGACTCTCCTTAACAATTCCCAAATAATCCTTATTTTTTAACATTCCTTGGAATTGCTAAAGGCATATTCTCTTTTGTTAATTAAAGCGCTTCAATATGAGAAATTTAAGTTCCTATTTATTAAAAATTCATTTTCAAATACAAGATTGCCATTACGATAATCAATGAATCTGAGTTTCTTTAATTTTTTAAAAATAAATTCTTAATGCATATCAATAAAACGCTCCTTGTCAGTATTCTTACCCTCTTATTAATAGGTTGCTCTGTTTCCAATGCCTTGATTGAGCAATCAAAACATAACAGTACACAAATCTATCAAGTCGTGGGCGATGGGAAAGTAATTGTCAGAGCCATAACATCTGAAAAAATGTGCCCGACTATTCAATGGGATAAATTACCTGCTCAACAATTAACTACAAGAGCCCAAGCAGCAAATATTCCCCTGCGCAAAAAATCAGATGAGGTTGCTTCCAATTTTCCAATTACAACATGTGAGATCACTTGGCCAAAAGGAGTTCAACAAGCAACTATTCAAGGACAAACTTTACAATCTCTTAAACCTGAAATAGAGCGAATTTTAATCATCGCAGATACGGGATGTCGCTTGAAAGCAGCTGATAATGCATTTCAAGATTGCAATGATGGCAATAAATGGCCATTTAAAAAAATTATTAATCATGCTGTAAAAACAAACCCAGACCTAGTTGTTCATGTGGGCGATATTCACTACCGTGAAAGCCCATGCCCTGACGGCCAAATGGGTTGTAAAAATTCACCATATGGTTATGGCTTCGATACTTGGAAAGCTGATTTTTTTGATCCGGCAAAACCACTTTTAGATAAAACTCCTTGGTTATATGTCAGAGGTAATCATGAGTCCTGCCAACGTGCGGGTCAAGGTTGGCATCGTTTCATCGATAGTCGTCCTTGGAATGACAATCTCAGTTGTAACGATGCCAAAAATGATGCGGGAAGTTTCTCAGACCCATACGCTGTTGCTCTTGGAGCAAAAGCTCAAATTGTTAGTTTTGATTCTGCCAACATGCCCTCCAAAGATATGAAACCTGAAGATGTGAGTTATGCGATTTATACGAAGCAAATTGCTCAGGCCGAAGAACTTGCAAAGAAAAAATCATTTAGTATTTTTGCAAATCACCACCCTATTTCAATTGTTCTTCCGTCAAAATCGGATGCAAAGGATGATCTATCTCTAAAATTAAATAGCCTTGGAATACTCATGAAAAATATCCAAGGTGATACCCTCTTATCCTCTAATTTTCATGCGTCCTTACATGGACATGTTCATACTGTTCAAGCTATCTCCTATGAAAATCTTCACCCAGTTACCTTGATTTCAGGTAATGGCGGATCCGCTTTAGAGGAATTAAAGTCAAAAAATATCTCGTTAAGCCAAGAACAAAAGAAAAAGATGAAAATCAAAGAATTTGAAAGCTATTTAGATTTTGGTTATGCCACCTTCGATCGACAAGATAAAGAAGGTCTTCAATGGCTATTCACCGAATATAGTCAAGACGGAAAGAAAATCTTTAGTTGTGACATTGCCAAAAATCAAATTCAATGTAAACGCTAATTACTGCTTATTTAATCATGTCTATGCAAGATAATTAACAAGGGTTATTAGATAACTTAAATCTTTAACCCTAATACTCTAGCCGCATTGCCCGATAAAATTCCAATACGCTCAGCATCAGTCAGATTGGGGGTTGCCATCACATGATCTACAGGTTGTTCAGCCCATGGAATAGGATGATCTGAACCAATCATAATCTGACTTGCGCCTACTTGAGATTTTAAATAATTAAGAGCCTCAGGTGTAAAAACTAAAGAGTCAAAGTACAACTGCTTAATATACTCAGTAGGTTTTTTCTTTAAAACAATATTGGGATCACACATCGTTGGCGATACTGTACAACTATGATCGGACCTTGGAGCATAGGATGGAAAATATCCGCCTCCATGAGCTGCAATAATTTTTAAAGAAGGAAACTTATCCAGGGTCCCATCAAAGATCAAATGCTGTAATGCAATCGTCGTATCTAATGGATTACCGATGGTATTGGATAACCATCCATTGCCTTTGAATCGAGGTGCTAATTGTGGGGTACTTTGCGGATGAATAAATAATGCTACATTTAATTCTTGAGCTTTGGCAAATACCGGGTGATATCGAGGATTCGAGAAATCATCCCCCGAGACACTTCCTCCAATTGCTGCACCAACTAAGCCTAATTTTTTCACTGCTTCATCTAATTGCTGGACTGCTAAGTCAGGGAATTGCATTGCTAAGGATGCAAAACCCGCAAAATGCTCTGGATTTTCTTGGCAGAGTTTTGCTAAATTGACATTGTTGATCTTACAAATTGTCTCCGCCGTTTCTCGATCCTTGCGATACCAAAAAGGGTTAATACTTAATACTTGCATATCAACCCCTTGCGCTTGCATGGCCTCTACGCGTTCCGAAACGTTAATAAAATTTTTCAACTGGCCTCGGGTTGGCGCTAAAACTGATTTTGCTTCCGCTCCCATTAAATCAATTGCTTCCTGAAAATAACAATGGGCATGCACATCAACAGCTTTAATTTTTTTACCATTGATAATCACCGGAGGCTTTTTAATAGGATTACTTTGTGCATTAGCTGTTCTTAAAATTCCACAAGAACAAAAGGTTAATCCCCCAGCTAAAGAGCTCGTACTTTTTAAAAATTGTCGACGTGTAAACATATTTATTTCCTAACAGAGCAACGCTTTTCTTGAGAACAGTTGTCACCAATGACTCCTGTGGCTTGGATTTCTATTTCGATACCAGGTCTTGCGAAATTAGTGACAGTAATCAAGGCGCTGCCTGGATAGTTGCCATTTTTAAAGTAATCTTTGCGCATTTCAACAAACCGATCGCCATAGCGAGACTCTTTGATAAATACGGTCATTTGTACAACATTGGCAAGAGAACCTCCCGCATCTTTTAGGACTTGATCAATTTGTCCAAATACTTGCTTTACTTGAGCTTCAAAGTTATTCGATATATCTTTACCTTCAAAATCTCTTGTAGCTGTTTGACCAGCCACCCAAACAATCTTGCCTCCTTCAGTAATCACTCCTGGCGAAAATGCTCTTGATAATTGAAATGGTGTTTTATCCATGTATTCAGCTGCGTAACTGAAATTACTTGCGATACAGCAAATACCAATAACTATTTGAAATAAGTTCTTCATGAATGTCTCCATTTTTTATTTTAATAACAACATCTTAATACAAGACCTATTTTTCACAATAGGTTTAATACCTAGTAGAAACAAGCACAGAAGTTAATCAGCTCTGATTTTGGCGCTTTTGGCCACTTTAGCCCATTTAACAGTTTCTTCAGAAATATACTTCTCAAACTCTTTGCGACTCAGCGGTAACGGATCTGCTCCTTCACTGGTAAAACGGTTTTTAATCTCTTGCTCACCTAGTATTTGATTGATTTCAGTATTCAACTTATCCAAGAATTCATTTGGCGTTCCGGTTGGAGCCAAGATACCCCACCAATTCATGGCTTCAACATCAATTCCTGATTCTTTGAGTGTTGGCACATTTGGAAATAAAGCAACGCGCTGATTACCCGCAATAGCTAATGCCCTTACTTGCCCAGTTTTTATAAAGTTTTGGTTTTGGATCAAACTACCCATACAAATTTGCACATGGCCTGCAACAGTATCAAGAAGAGCTGGGCCTCCTCCTTTGTAATGTACCAATGAAATATCAGCATTGGTCTTCATCATAAGAAGTTCAACGGCAAAATGCTGAAAACTGCCTACACCCGCGGTTCCAAAATTCGTGCTTTTGGGGTTTTTCTTGGAGTACGCAATCAACTCTTTCATGTTTTGAACCGGTAATTGATTATTAACCACAATAATGCTTGGTCCAACACCAAGCATCGCAACTGGGGTAAAAGATTTCACAGGGTCATAATTTAATTTCATGATCGCTGAATTCATGACAAAACTGGCCGATGCAAGAAGTAAAGTGCTGCCATCTGTCTCAGATCTTGCTACCATCTCAGCGCCGAGAGATCCACCAGCACCTGGCTTATTGTCGACAATCACCGAGCGCTTTAACTTAACAGATAACTGTTGAGCGATTGCTCGACCAACAATATCGTTACTGCCACCAGCTGCAAATGGCACAATGATCTTGATGGGTTTAGTTTCTTGTGCAAAAGCACTTGAGATACCGATCAAAAATAAACATAGAATGAACTGACTAACTATAACCATGTGCCTCATTGGATTCATGAAGAACTATCTCCTTGATATTTATTATCTTATTGTTTCTTCTGTCGAGAAATCATTGTTCCATTATAGATTTATTTTGAACTCAATTGGAATCCTAAGCCTTCATTAATATCGAATAAAATAACCTGAATATCTCATTTAATCATTTATTGCACTATTTATGAAACTACTCTCTCAAGTATCACTCTCTATTTTTACTGCATCCTTGTTATTCATCGGAAATGCCATCTCACAGGAATTTCCTCCCAAGAAAACAGTCACAATGTATGTTGGATTTGCTGCTGGTGGTGGCGCAGACACCTCTGCACGAATCATCGCTAAAAAATTGGGAGAGAATATTGGTCAAAATGTCGTTGTTGAAAATAGACCTGGTGCTGGGGGCAATATTGTTCATGGTACTGTTGCCACGGGTCCTACCGATGGTTCTGTGATCTTATTAGGCTCCATTGGTCCTTTATCGATTGCTCCATACTTAATGAAACTCAACTATGATCCCGTGAAGGATTTAGCACCTCTGACGATGGGCGTTGCCTTTCCGAATATCTTGGTAGTGCCAACAGAGTCCTCGATTAAATCTCTCAAAGATTTTGTTGATCAAGCTAAAAAAGACCCTGGAAAAATTACTTTTGCATCTACGGGTAACGGCTCTGCTTCACATCTTCAAGGTGAGCTATTCAATAGTTTGGCTGGTATCGATACGACCCACGTTCCCTATAAGGGCGGAAGTCCTGCATTAGTGGATGTACTTGGTGGGCGTGTCAATAGTTATTACTCAACGATCTCCTCAGCTCAACCTCATATTAAGAGCGGTAAGCTCAGAGCCATTGCTGTTACAAGTTCAAAACGTGTTCCTTCATTGCCAGACGTTCCTACCATCGCAGAATCCGGCTACCCCGGCTTTGACTCGAGTAATTGGTATGCGTTTGTTGCTTCAGCCAAAACACCTGAACCTATCCTAGATCGTTGGAACCAAGAAATTGTGAAGGTTTTGAAAGATAAGGAAGTTGCTATAGTTCTCAATGAACATGGTCTTTTCCCTCTTCCTGGTAGTCGTGAAGATTTAAAAAACTATATGGCTAAAGAATCCAGAGTCTGGAGCAAAATTATTAAAGATAAAAACATAACAAATGATTAAATTAAAGACTCAACGCTTTTTTTTAACTTGCGTCGTTTTCTTTAGTCTTTTATTAAGCTCCTGTAGTTCAATTCAGTTAGCCTACAATCAAGTTGACTTTCTGTTGAAGTGGTGGATCGATGATTATGTTGACCTCACCTCTGAACAATCGCAGATGTATGATCAAGCTATTCCTCTGATCGTAAAAAAACATCGGCAAGAAGAACTACCCAAAGCTCTTCAACAACTCCGACAATTAAGAGCTAAAGTTGAACAGCCTCTTCAAATCGATGATGGCGTCAAAATCGTCAAAGATATTAAATCTTTTTCTAGAACGTCCATTAATCTGTTGCAAGATGATGCTGTCACTCTGGCCCTCAGTCTCCAACCGAAACAGTTCACATATCTAGAAAACGCCTTTGCAAAATCTAACAAAAAATTTCAGAATGATTTTCTCAAAGGAAACTCAGAGGATCGTCTAGAAAAAAGAGTGGAAAAAATTATTGAACGAACAGAGTCATTTTCTGGCAATCTCAGTAAATCACAGAAAACACAAATTACAGAAATTGCACGAGAGTATCTTCTTGATATGGAGGTAGTGTATCAAACACGTCTTTATAAACAACAATTAATTATGAAGACTTTGAAAAAAATTGCTCAAGATCAACCCTCGCCTACTCAAGCAAAATCGATGATCAATCAATTATTCAATGAAATTGAACTCGGTAGTACGGCTGAACAAAAGGAATTTGAGAAAAAAAGAGATCTTCATAGTGGCATCGTATTAGCAAAAATTACAGAGTTATTCGATGAACAACAACGCAAAAAAACACAAGCCAAAATCAAAAGTTGGGAACAAGATCTCCAGAAGTTGATCCAACAATCTTCAAAAACATAGATTGTTCATGAACTATACATAGAATGAATTAATTAGCTATAAAGAAAACTCCCTGAGATGAAATCCAATAAAAAGATCAGTCAAATCATTATTGCTGGAATGAAGGAAGCCTATTCTAAAGAAGGTGGTGACTTTTATCATGAAACTCTTAAAGCTTCTCATAGTAAGTTTATTGGCATTTTTGTCACAATATTTCTGTCCTTAAACGCTTTTTTTGGATCCTTGTATTACTTTATCCCTGGCATGATTTCAGGTCCTACTGCACCTAACTTTATCGATTGTTTTTCGTTTAGTGTGCAAACAATGGGAACTGTGGGCTATGGCACTTACTTCCCGAAGAGTTTACTTGCCCATATTTTAGTCACGATCGAGGTCATGATTGGTTTATTGGGTATCGGAACATTTGCAGCCCTTGCTTTTGCAAGAATCTCATTACCAAACAGTAAGCTCATCTTTAGTGAAAAATTATTGATTAACCTCGATGAGGGTGAACCGCATTTAATGTGTCGGGTGGCTCATCTTCGCAATAATATTGTGGTCAATGCCCAAATCAGTTTGCAATTAGTTCACCCCATCACAAATCGAATCGGACAAAGCGAGATGGTGATGGAACCTCTCCATCTAATTAAAAATAATTATCATGTGATGACAGGTGCTTGGATAATCAAACATCCGCTTAGCAAAGATAGTCCTATATGTGGTAAATCATCTTCTCAGCTGCGGCTAGAAAATTGTTCAATCATTGCAACAATTACAGGTATTGACGGTACAACTTCTGAAGCCATCAACCATGTTCACTCTTACTCGCCTGAGGATATTATTTGGCATCAACGCTTTAAAAGCATTATCTTTAAGGATCCTCAATCAGATGGTCATATCGTTGATCTAACGATGATTAATGAAATTGAAAGCACCAAGCGACCTAATAGCATAAAGTAGGTCATCAATTCATTGTTTTAATTCAATCAATGATTGGCTCTATGCCAATTTTTTTCATAATCTGACGAGCTTGATCTTGCTTAAAAAATTGGGTTAATTGTTGGGCCTCTTTGGGGTATTTAGATTCCCGACTCACTCCAGCTGAGAAACCAATCCAGGTTTGTAATTCAGTTGGAATTAAACCTAAATACTGAACTCCAGCAACGCCATAAATACGTGATGCAACAACGACAATCATATCAACTTCACCTTTAGCAACACCCTCTACATTATATTCTCCAGACATGGGGCGAAGTTTGGATTGCATTTCTTGTTCGATCCCCATGCGACTGAGCAAACTAACAAAATACTTACCACTAGCACCATCCCCCGGAAATGCCACAGAAGATACTCCAAGTAAACTCTTTTTGAAACTCTCAGTAGTCGAAATATCAAGTTTTGATGCTCCAGCACCAATTGCCGCACCTACTCCAATCCTCCCAAAGGGAGTTTTACTGGAGGCTATAACTTTTTGGGAATTAACTAACTCATCTAGTACAGGTGGATTTAAAACTACCACATCAACATACTCCCCTTTATCAACGCGATCCCGAACATGAGGATTCACGGCAAACTCAACTTTGACCTGATGACCGGTTTGCTCTTCAAATAATTTACAAATTTCTATCACAGCAGGTCGTGAACCATTGCCGCTTAAAACCTTTAATTCAACCGCCATCGCTGAATGAACAGCAATACCCACAAAACAAAGTGAAGATATCCCGAGCTTTAAAATACCGTAGAGAATACGTTTGGATTGCATAACTTCCTTTCAATCATGGCTGGTTGGTTTATCAAGTAATATAAACCAATTACGATACTCATGATGAAAGATCAATATCGCATTCATATGAAAGGACTTTTGAATGACCAATTTTTTTAATGGTGTGGGCCAAGTAGCGACTGCTCAACTGAGCATCGATGAGAGAATTGCATTCGGTAAAAAAATTCGTCAAGAAATCCCAAGATCTACCCATGCTCATTACCAAACTTTAAGTTCACGACGAGATCCTGTATCGATCATCATGGAACAAGATCAAACGCGTATTCAAGAGTTAATTCCCATTCGCCATGCCAGAATGCTGACTTCTTCTTTTGCTTTTTTAAGGGGAACTGCCAAAATCATGATTGAAGATATTGGCAAACAAGCTACTAGTAAAATCCCTGTCCTTGCTAATGGTGACATGCATGTTTCTAATTTTGGGATCTATGCAACCGCTGAACGCAATATTGTTTTTAGTATGAATGATTTTGATGAAACACATCCTGGCGCTTGGGAATGGGATATGAAGCGTTTAACGACAAGTGCGGTGGTTTGCGCACAATTTCTTGGTGGAGATCAAGTCGAGTGCGAAGCTGCTGCTCGAGCTGTTGTCAAGGCCTACCGGGAACATATGTCCATCTATGCAAAAGAAACTAATTTGAGTATGTGGTACAAAACGATTCATATGCAAGAAGTCCTGACTACGTTATCGGCTGAGGCCCAAAAAGAAACCGCAGCGATTGTTGCCAAAGCTCAAACCAGAACTCAACTCCAATTGTTTGAAAAAATGGCGCATTTAGTCAATGATCGACCCCAGATTATGAGTACCGGCCCACTTGTAACTCGTGATGTCAATCTTGAATCCAATCACAAAACTGAGTTATTGGAAGAATCCATTTTAAAAAGCTATATCGAATCGTTAAACTATGACCGCAGAAACTTATTGGAACGCTATCAAGTCTTAGATATCGCTCGTAAAGTTGTGGGGGTTGGAAGTGTAGGAACTCGTTGTTGGGTCATTTTATTACAAGGAGTAAACGATAAGGATCCTTTATTTTTACAAATTAAAGAAGCACAACATTCAGTATTAGAGCCTTTTTCTCATACCAAATTACCATTTCCCAATCAGGGACGTCGGGTAGTTTTTGGTCAACGAACCGTCCAAGGTGCACCAGATATTTTCTTAGGTTGGGGACAATTACAAGATGGCTTGCAATTTTACGTTCGCCAACTCAGCGATATGAAGGGTGGCGTTGACCTCACCCCCGGAAAAACTAAGCTATCCTTCTTTAAAGAGTATTGCAGTATGTGTGGTTGGGCTTTGGCTCTTGCTCATGCAAAATCTGGAGATCCTGCGATTCTGTCGGGTTATTGTGGCTCAAGTGATGAACTCGATGCTAGTTTTGCCCAATTTGCTTTTGCCTATGCTGAGCAAAACGAGAAAGACTATAAGGCCATGCAACAAGCGGCTAAATCCGGTCGAATTGCGGTTGCAAAAGAGTTTTAAAAGATCCCTTATTCAGAATCGGTCTACTATAATGTTGTTATGACTCCTCGACAATTAAAGTATTTTCTGCGTATTTCTGAACTGAAAAGCTTTACCAAGGCAGCAGGTGTTTTACATGTTGCTCAACCAGCTCTTTCTCGACAAATACAACAGCTAGAAGCTGATTTAGGGGTACAGCTTTTTATTCGCTCTGATAGTGGCGTAACCCTCACAGATGCAGGCAAAGCTCTCAGCAGTCGTGCGGTTAAACTTCTCGATCATTTAGCATCCGTTCGTGATGAAATTAGTTCGTACTCTGATGAGATTCATGGTCAACTTAAGTTTGGTATTCCTCCCTCATTTTTTGACCTTCTAACTTCCCCTTTGATTCAGCAGTATAGGGCGCAATTTCCTGCGGTAGAGTTAACAATTATTGAGGATATTAGCTCTACGATCCATGAGCTTATTCTCAATGGTCGTTTAGATATTGGTATTGTTCTATCGATCGAATCGATGAATGGTTTAACCCACAAGCATTTATTCGATGAACAACTTTTTATTGCTGGCGCGCATGGTTTACTTGATGATGAGAAATCAATGCCCCTTGAAGCCATATCGTCTCGCCCACTCATTCTTACTCAACAACCTAACTCGATGCGTGTCATCTTAGAAGATGTTTTACGTGCCCGCAATATTAGCCACAACGTCATTCTAGAAACAAACTCAACCAGACTTCAAAGTGAAATGGCAGGAGCGGGGATAGGCTTTACAGTGCTTACTTATAGTGGGATTTCAAAAGACGTCGAAAGTGGTAAATTAACCGCCACTCCACTTGAAGATTTAAAAGTAACTTGGACTTTAGTCTATTCAAAGGATCGAGAACTTGGTAACGCTGCTCAACAATTTATTGAACTACTTCTTGAATTAACAGTTGAAAAATCAAAAACAGGCAAATGGCCAGGTCTGACCTTGAGAGCTGCGTAAAAAAACACCCCGAAGGGTGTTTTCAATTCTGATTCAACGAATTACTTCAAAATGATCGGATTAATCGGTGACCCAACTCCACCTGTAATTGGTAATGGAGGAGCTGTAAATAAAAACTCATACACCTTATCTTGGTCACAATCATCGGCTAATTCTTTTAAATTGAAAATTTCACCCATGGTGATTCCAATCATCGGTATCACAATCCAGTGCCAAGGCTGACTTACACCAACAACTTCGTTTGGACGAACTTCACAGCCCCAAGTATCAGTACAAATAGCAGCAATCTTTTTCTCAAAAATCCATTTACATGTTTCGAAACGAAGGCCAGGTGCATCACCGGCAGCATAAGAGTCCCAATCACCTCTTGCTAAACGCTCTTCCATCATGCCAGTTCTTACAATCACGAAATCACCTTGTTTGATTTCTACTCCTTGAGCTTTCGCACAATCATCTAAGTCTTGATTAGAAATACCATAACCATCAGCTAAGAAATCTCCACCCTTAAAGCGCGCCATATCAAGAAGTACACCACGACCAATCATTTTGTCGCGCGTTTTTTCAATACCATTTTTCTTAGCGCCTGATGAGTCTACGAGAGCTGCATCATAACCGTTCCACATTTTATCGCCGTAGAATATATGCCCTAATGCATCCCATTGTGTACCGCACTGTAATGGCAATGAAACCATATCATCTGCGTAACGTAAACCATGTATGTCTTGATTACCAGCTACTGCATCAGTACCAGTCGCAAGCATCGTGTGAATCGGGTTAAAACGACCGCCCCAACCTGTTGTTTGTGGGCCGTGTGAATTAAAGTCTAAGCCAAGTGAAATCGCTTTACCTTTTTTCACTAACTTAGCCGCTTCTTTTAATTGCTCTGGACCTACATAATTCAGAGTTCCAATCTCATCATCCGGACCCCATTTACCCCAATTACAAGTATCTTTTGCCATTTGCTCAATGGCGGCTTTAGTTAATGTACGATCAATATTGTTGTTCGCTACACCAGTCATTCCTGGTGCGGTTTTTTTTGCTGTCATATATATCTCCATTGGTTTGTTTTTTTAATGATACCAAGAATAATTAGTATTTTATGAAAATACAAATACCAAATTGCTATCGATGTTATTCCCTCTAAGCATGAAGATACCGGCCTTTGAAGCAACAAGTAATTGAATTTATTTTATCAACACTAGGGTTTGTACTGATTAAAAATCGATGGAACTCATTAAAAATGCATAGTATCAATACTCTTTTGATATTGGTCATTTACTGAATTATTCATTAATCTAGGGAAACTAAAAAACTAGCTTAAAAAGCGCTTCATAAAATCATTTGTGGAGGAGACATGATCAAACCCAAGCCATCGCTTGGGTTTGAACTTTCTTCCGATACAAAAACATCTAAGAAAGGTTGTTCAAATGTCCGCAAAGCAAAAAAAAGTAATCGTCACTTGCGCTGTCACCGGCTCGATTCATACGCCTACGATGTCACCCTACCTGCCCATTACACCTAAAGAAATTGAAGATGCAGCGGTTGGTGCAGCTGAAGCAGGTGCTTCGATTGTCCATTTACATGCCAGAAATCCTGAAAATGGCTTACCTGATCAAACTCCAGAAGCTTTCATGAAGTTTTTACCGCAAATTAAAGCTAGATCCAATGTGGTCATCAATCTCACCACAGGTGGTTCACCAACCATGGCTGTTGTTGACCGACTTCAGCCCGCTTTAAAACTAAAACCTGAAGTGGCATCCCTCAATATGGGCTCCATGAATTTTGGTTTATATCCCATGTTAAACCGCTATAAAGAGTTTAAATATGATTGGGAGCAACCCTATTTAGCAGGCTCTGAAGATCGTATCTTTAAAAATACATTTGGCGATATCCGTTTTATTCTAGAGTCTTGTGCAGAAAACAATACGCGTTTTGAAATCGAATGTTATGACATCTCTCACCTTTATGTTGCAGCACATTTTGTAGATCGCGGCTTATTAAAAGGGCCTTTATTTATTCAATCTGTCTTTGGCTTATTAGGTGGTATCGGTCCTCACCCTGAGGATGTTCTCATGATGAAGCGTACCGCAGATCGCCTTTTTGGTGAGGATTACTACTGGTCTGTCCTAGGGGCTGGTAAAAATCAAATGCCTATCGCTGCGATGTCGGCTGCAATGGGTTCTAATGCTCGTGTTGGTTTAGAAGACTCACTTTGGGATGGTCCAGGAACTCTATCAAAAACAAATGCGGATCAAGTCACTCGCATTGTAAGTATCTTAAAAGCTCTCAATTTAGAACCTGCAACACCTGATGAAGCACGTCAAATGTTACAACTCAAAGGATCCGATAAAGTCAATTTTTAAAAATAAGTAATCCCTGAATTATGAACTGACCCCCAAAAGTTGGACGAAATGTCTAACTTTTGGGGGTCAGTTCATTCGGTGGGGATTTTTACTTTATAGACGTACGGTATTTGTCGAGTTTAACAAAAAGGCTGATGAACTTGACATCACAATCATCATCAGCACACATAAGCCAATCATAGCCAGCACGATCCCAATCGCCCATTGAGACCAACGTCGTTGTACTTTTTGAAAATGCTCCACACTATCCCAATGATCATTTTGCCATGCCCATTCACGGCCTTTAAATCCGAGAATAATGTGCATCACAAAGCCAACACCAGGAAGCAAAGCTAGCAAACCAATCCACGTCTTGTTACAAACTGCCCAAAACCAACCAAAGATAAATGCCCCCCATGACCACCCTTCAACTCCCGGTGGTATCGGCACAAAATTACGCTGCGAACTCATTGGCGCTGAATCCATTTGCTCTGCAACAGAATCAATCAATGGCAGTGTTTGTGCTTGAGCTAAAGAATTTCCACACTGACTACAAAACTTTGCCGTGTCTTGGTTGAGTTTCCCACATTGTTGACAATACATAATCGACTGATCCTATGAAGATTTAGCCAAGTGTTGTAATACCTGACAATATAAAGAGCGCAAAGATAGAAAAAATACCCACTGTCCAGAAAACAGTTCTTAAAGTCGCTTTATCCACTAAATAACAAGCAATAAACCCAATTCTGGCAAGTATAAAAATAATGGCGATGACATCAATAATTCCTAGATCGACACCTAAAATCGATGCCACAATCACAGCAACAGCAAAAAACGGAAATGCTTCAAAACTATTATGTTGCGCTGCGTTCGCACGCGCCCGAAACCCTGTCTGCAAGGCTAACCACTGTCGCGGATTGTGATTATCAAAGTCCTGAAAACCCCATTTAGCGATACCAGCACATATGTAAGGTAATACACCTGCAATAAAAATACACCAAAATGCAATTGTCATAGGGTAATCCTCCATATTGAAACACAACCAACATTTTCTTATAGTACAGTACAACTAGCAATTATATTTATTAACTCAAGGGGAAGCTATGCAATTTCAAGAATCTATAAAAACCTGTTTAAATAAGTTTGCCGATTTCAAAGGACGTGCATCACGTTCTGAGTTTTGGTGGTTTGTGTTATTCACAGCCATTGTTAATTTTGTCTTAGGTTCCATATCCGATAAATTACAAGGCGTTGTTGCTTTGATTCTATTACTCCCATACTTAGCAGTTGCGGTAAGAAGACTCCATGACATTGGTAAAAAATGGTATTGGATACTAATTGGAATAATTCCGATCGTTGGATTTTTTGTATTAATTTATTTTTATGTACAAAAATCAGTTCCCAATGCTAATGAATTTGGCGATGTACCTGCAGACGCAGAAGTTGCCCAAATCACTCAATAAACATTGATTTTCAATCGAAAAAGGCACCTTCAAGGTGCCTTTTGTCTATTCGCAATAACTTATTAAGCAGTTGTGTTTGAATTGCCCAAAAACTGTTTTGCTAATGCCGCGAGTTGATCTGCACCTTGTGGTAATTCACCATTTGGTGAGATTTTGTCAAGAAAGTTAGGTAATGCTTGTGCTAATTGCTCAGAGGCTTGATGATGATCAACGCCTAAAGTTTGAGCAATTTGAGCAATACGCTCTTGACCGAACACCTTCGTAATATCCGCACCTTGAACCGCTTGGTTAGCACCTGTAGATAACCATGACTGAACTTGATCACCAAGTCCAGATGTTTTAAACATATTAACTAGCGCCATTGCACCAGCAGCACCTGCGGCTAATTGAGACATATTCAAACCACCAGCAGCGTGGCTAGATGCATTGCCAGCTTGTTGCTGTTGCTGTCCTGTTGGATCATTCAACAAAGATGCTAGGACTTGCGCCATCGGTGATTGTTGACCTGCAGCAGCATTATTTTGTGATAAAAAACCAGATACTAAATCAAGAATACTCATAGGAAAGTCTCCAAAAAAAGGTTGAAATTTATTATCACAAAGGAATGTGACGATAAAACAAGTCAATACAAGAATTTTGATATTAGTGCATGACTTTAAATTGTCAAGAAAAGTAGGCTTACAATAGAGTAATAAATCGTTTCAAATTTTACATTTCAGGAGAAAATGATGTTAGAAGCATATCGTGCCCATGTCGCAGAGCGAGCAACCCTCGGAATCCCCCCACTACCTCTCTCAAAGGCACAAACTAGCCAGTTAGTTGACCTACTAAAAAATCCTCCTGCAGGAGAAGAAGCCACTCTTGTCGAACTAATTACCCATCGCGTTCCCGCCGGAGTAGATGACGCAGCAAAAGTGAAAGCTGAATTTTTAGCTCTAGTTGCCTCTGGTCAAGAAAAATGTTCCCTCCTAACCAATGTGCAAGCTACTGAATTACTCGGCACCATGCTGGGTGGTTATAACATCAAGGCTTTAATCGACTTATTAAGCGATGCTCAGTGTGCTCCAACGGCAGCTAATGCTCTCAAAAAAACGCTCTTAATGTTCGATTTTTTCCACGATGTGAAAGAACTTGCAGACAAGGGTAATCACTTTGCGAAAGAAGTCATGCAAAGCTGGGCTGATGCTGAATGGTTTACTAGTCGCCCTACTATTCCAGAAAGCTTAAAAGTAACGGTGTTTAAAGTTTCTGGTGAAACCAATACCGATGATTTATCTCCTGCCCCTGATGCGTGGAGTCGTCCTGATATTCCTTTACATGCATTAGCGATGTTAAAAAATGGCCGTCCTGATATTACGCCTGACGAACTCGGTCAACGTGGACCACTCAAGCTCATCGCTGAACTCCAGAAAAAAGGTAATTTGATTGCTTATGTGGGTGATGTAGTTGGTACAGGCTCTTCTCGTAAATCAGCAACGAACTCAGTACTCTGGTATACCGGTCAAGATATTCCGTTTGTACCCAACAAGCGCTTTGGTGGTGTTTGTATTGGTAGCAAAATTGCTCCTATTTTCTTTAACACTATGGAAGACGCTGGTGCCCTACCGATCGAACTCGATGTAAGTCAGATGGAAATGGGTGATGTGATCGAACTTCGCCCCTATGAAGGTCGTGCCCTAAAAGATGGTAAAGAAATTGCTCAGTTCGAACTACGTTCAGATGTTATTTTTGACGAAGTGCGTGCCGGTGGCCGTATTCCTCTCATTATTGGTCGTGGTCTGACCATGAAAGCACGTCAAGCCCTGGGCTTACCAGCTTCTACCGAATTCCGCTTACCTCAACCTGCTGCGGATAATACCGCTGGCTTTACTTTGGCACAAAAAATTGTTGGTCGTGCTGTCGGACTTCAAGAAGGACTGGGTGTTCGTCCCGGGACTTACTGTGAGCCACACATGACAACTGTGGGCTCTCAAGATACAACAGGTCCTATGACGCGTGATGAATTAAAAGATTTAGCTTGCCTTGGCTTCTCTGCTGACCTGGTCATGCAATCTTTTTGCCATACAGCAGCTTATCCAAAATTAGTCGATATTAAAACACATCGTGATTTACCTGCATTTATGACGAGTCGTGGTGGTGTTTCATTACGCCCAGGCGACGGTATTATTCATAGCTGGCTCAATCGTTTATTAATGCCAGATACAGTAGGTACTGGTGGTGATAGCCATACGCGTTTCCCAATCGGTATTTCTTTCCCAGCTGGCTCTGGTCTCGTTGCTTTCGCTGCGGCTACGGGTGTCATGCCTCTGGATATGCCCGAATCTGTTCTCGTGCGCTTCAAAGGAAATATGCAACGTGGCGTCACACTACGTGACCTCGTCAATGCAATTCCGTTATATGCGATTAGACAAGGGTTACTAACGGTTGAGAAAAAAGGCAAGAAAAATATTTTCTCTGGTCGTATCCTCGAAATCGAAGGCTTGCCAGATCTCAAAGTAGAACAAGCGTTTGAATTGTCTGATGCCTCTGCTGAGCGCTCTGCCGGTGGCTGTACGGTTCATCTCAATAAAGAACCGATTATTGAATACATGCGCTCGAACATCGCTTTGATGAAGTGGATGATTGCAAATGATTACGAAGATGCACGCACTCTTGGTCGTCGTATCAAATCGATGGAAGACTGGATTGCTGATCCACAACTCTTAAAAGCTGATCCAAATGCGGAATACGCTGCCGTGATTGAGATTGATCTAGCTGATATTAAAGAACCTATCCTTGCTTGCCCGAATGACCCAGATGATGTGAAGTTCTTATCTGAAGTCGCTGGCGATAAAATCGATGAGGTATTTATCGGTTCTTGTATGACGAATATCGGTCACTTCCGTGCAGCTAGTACGATTTTAGAAGGTCGTGACGATCTGCCAACACGTTTGTGGATTGCTCCTCCAACGAAGATGGATGCGATGATTTTGACGGAAGAAGGTTATTACAGTAGTTTTGGTAAAACTGGAGCTCGTATGGAAATGCCTGGCTGCTCACTCTGTATGGGTAACCAAGCACAAATCCGTAAGGGTTCAACAGCAGTCTCTACCTCAACTCGTAATTTCCCGAATCGCTTAGGTATCGATACACGTGTGTATTTATCCTCAGCAGAGCTCGCAGCAGTATGTGCGCTCATGGGTAAAATCCCAACCGTTGCTGAATACCTCGAGCGTTATGAGGTTCTTGTCAATAAATCCGCTGAGATTTATCGCTATATGAATTTTGATCAAATTAGCGAATTCAGTGACTTAAGCAATACCGCTCACGCATAAAAAGTTTTATACGTTTTTCATGAATTTGGCATATACTGTATATAAATACAGTATATGCCAATTATGCACCAAGTCCCCTCCTTTTTAGCCCCTCTTTTTCATGATGCTATACCAGCAGGCTTTCCTTCACCCGCCTCTGACTACATCGATCAACGTCTAGATCTATACGATTACCTCGGAGTCCACTCAGAAGCTACCTTTTTCTTAAGGGTTCAAGGCGATTCAATGCAAGGCGCTGGTATCTATGATGGCGATCTACTCGTTGTCGATCGTTCCCGTAACGCAAAATCTGGTCAGGTCGTTATCGCTGTCATCGATGGTGAATTTACGGTCAAGCGACTACAAAAATCAGGGGGACGAACGTGGCTCAAAGCAGAAAATCCTCTCTACCCTCCGATTGAATTACACGATGGGCAAGAACTAGAGGTGTGGGGTGTCGTCTCACATGTCGTACATAAACCCTAAATATCATGCTAGCACTTCCCTCAGAACGCGCTATCGCCCTGATTGATGGTAATAATTTTTATGTCTCGTGTGAGCGCGTTTTTAATCCAAAACTAATCACTCAACCACTTGTCATTTTGTCGAATAATGATGGTTGTATTGTGTCTCGTAGTCAAGAAGCCAGAGATTTAGGTATTCCAATGGGTATGCCGTTTTTTAAAGCAAAACATTTTGTTAATAGCCATGGCTTGCAGTGGCTCAGCTCAAACTATACTTTATATGGTGACATGAGTGCACGTATGATGCATGTACTTGCTGAGTTCTCTCCTGATCAAGAAATCTACTCAATCGATGAGTGCTTTTTAGATTTATCACACATGATGAGTGATCAGGCATTAATTAGTTATGGCAAAACTATCAAAGCACGTATTTATCAATACTTAGGATTACCCACCTGTGTGGGTATTGGTCCGTCTAAAACACTCGCAAAATTGGCTAATCATATCGCCAAAAAAAACCCTCAATTTGGTGGTGTCTTTGCCTGGTCTGCACTGTCTGCCGAAGAACAACTACATTGGTTACAACGCATTGCCGTGGGTGAAGTATGGGGTGTGGGACGGCGGATCAATGCCAGTTTAGAGCACATGGGTATCACTACCGTTGCAGATCTTGCACAAGCCAATCCTGAAATGATTCGACGTCGGTTTTCTGTGGTCATGGCAAGAACAGTCGCGGAGCTACAAGGTATCTCCTGTCTGGCGATGAGCGATATTGAAGATACGCCAAGTAAACAACAAATTATTTCAAGTAAAAGTTTTGGTCAGGAAGTCACCGACCTACAACACTTACAAGAGGCTGTAGCAAGTTATATTTGTCGAGCTGCGGAAAAACTTCGTGCACAAGACAGCGTCTGTCAATACGTCACTGTATTTGTCAGAACGAATCCTTTTGCACAAAATCAAACGCAATACCGTAACCAAATGACGATCCCCTTATCGATTGCCAGTAGCGATAGTCGTCGTTTAATTAAAGCAGCCTTTTTTGGCTTAGAGCGTATTTATCAACCAGGTCTGCGCTATAAAAAAGCTGGAGTAATTCTTTCAGATATATACCCGGCCGCACAACAACAAGAAGATTTTTTTACTAAAATTGATCAAAAAAAATCAGCTCAAGTGATGCAGACCATGGATGATCTCAACCATCTCTATGGAGCCCACACTGTAATGCTAGCAAGTACCGGTGTAACTATCGGTAATGTGCGTAATTGGCGCATGCGAGCCAACCATAAAAGTCAGCGCTTTACCACGCGCTGGGATGAAATCCCTCTCGTTCGCGCCTAAATTAGACAATTGATTTGAAAATAGTGAATAATAGAATGATTCACGTTAATCAAAAAATAACTCTTATGAAAAAACTCTTTTTGTCTCCACTACTTCCCAAAATTGTCCTGACATTAATCCTCAGTTTTGGAGTTCAGCAGTGCTTTGCTGGCCCACAGGTTTTGTTTAAAACGACAAAAGGTGATTTCGTGGTTGAGCTCGATGAGGTGAAAGCACCGAAGAGTGTTGAGAATTTTTTAACTTATGTAAAAAGTGGCTTTTATAGTGGCACCATCTTTCATCGGGTTATTAATGGCTTCATGGTTCAAGGCGGTGGATATACGAAAGACATGCAAGAAAAACAAACACGCCCACCCATCGAAATCGAATCACAAAATGGTCTAAAAAATTATAAATATACAATCGCTATGGCGCGTACTAATGACCCCAACTCTGCTACTTCACAGTTTTATGTGAATGTGAAGGATAATGCGATGCTCGATTATCCAAGTCGTGATGGCTTTGGTTATACGGTATTTGGTAAAGTCATTTCTGGTATGGCCGTGATTGATGAAATCAAATTCGCGCAAACAACCACGCGCAATCGTATGGCGGATGTGCCGGTCGAGCCGATCATCATCCAATCTGCAACTCTCGTTAAATAATCGATCGTATCCATGAAATTTTGTACTCAATGTGGCGAGGAAGTCCATCTCAAAACACCAGAGGATGATAATCGTGAACGCCATGTGTGTAAAACCTGTGGTGAAATCCACTACTTCAACCCAAAAAATGTAGTTGGCACAATCCCCTTGTGGGAGGATAAAATCCTATTATGTCGCCGGGCAATTGAACCGCGTAAAAATTACTGGACGCTACCTGCAGGATTTTTGGAGTTACATGAAACCACGGCTGAAGGGGCTGTTAGAGAAACGTTAGAAGAGACGGGTGCGGATGTTCAGGTCAAAGGTCTCTTTACGATTCTAAATGTACCTCATATCGGCCAAATTCATTGGTTCTATATTGCTTTGATGACAAGTCCAGACTTTAGTCCATTCACCTCTGAAAGCACAGAGGTCGCGCTCTTTAGCGAAGCAGAAATCCCTTGGGATGATCTTGCTTTTTTAACTGTCAAAACTTGCCTGCGTCAACTCTTTGCGGATCGCAGTGCTGGCAAAGCTCTTGATACCGAATCACTGCTGACACACCTGATCGATTTACGACCCGCCACGACTTAAATCATGACGGCAATACCGTGGATTGAGCTCCATAGCCCATTATTTCCCTCGCCAAGAACCTTTGTTCAAGATAACCCAGAATTACCTGAAGATCTTATTGCTCTTAGCGATAGTATGGATGAACAGCTATTATTAGCTGCCTATCGACAAGGTATTTTTCCTTGGTATAGTGAGGGTCAACCCGTCATGTGGTGGTGCACTTCCCCCCGCATGGTTTTAGATACGAGTCAAATTAATATCAGCGATAGCCTTCGTAAAAAGCTCAAACAAGTACTAAAAAATCCGGCGTGGGAAATCAAGGTCGATACGGCTTTTCGGGAAGTCATCACAGCCTGTGCACAATCGCAACGCAAAGATCAAGATGGCACTTGGATTACCGAAGAAATCATCGCACACTATGCACAACTGCATGAACAAGGTATTGCTCATAGTGTTGAAACTTGGTTGGATGGCACACTAGTAGGTGGCTTGTACGGCATTAATCTTGGCACCATGTTTTATGGCGAATCCATGTTCAGAAATGTTACTGATGCCTCAAAAATAGCTTTAGCAGCCCTCTGTGCCTGGTGTGCAGAAGTCCATATTGATTTGATTGATTGCCAACAACAAACGAGTCATTTACAGTCGATGGGAGCACACCCTATCCCTAAAGATTCTTTTTTAGATTGGATTGAAAGTCATATCGATCTACCTTCTCCAACATGGAAATGGGATAAGTCAGTGCTTTGTGCCTATAATAAAAACTCCTGAGAGATATGTATGGCTAACCTAAAAGATATCCCCTTTAACTCTTTGCAGTTTTATGCAACAGCTCCATATGCGTGTAGCTACTTACCGAATCATGAAGCGCGCTCTCAAGTCGCAACACCACCTCAACTCATCACCACAAAAATCTATAGTGAATTAATCAAGGCAGGATTTAGAAGAAGTGGTCATTTCACTTATCGTCCTTATTGCGATCAATGTCAATCTTGTATTGCAACGAGGATTCAAGCAAACTACTTCATACCAAATCGAAGTCAAAAAAGAGCTTTTCTGAAGCACTCTAATTTGCAAGCGAAAATCATGGCCTTGCAATTTATACCTGAACACTTTGCACTTTACAAAAAATATCAACAAAGTCGGCATGCAACACAAATTGATGGCAGCACTGCAGATTCGAATGAAGACGAAGAGGATCAATATCGGCAATTTTTAATCCAATCCCATATTGATTCTTTTTTAGTGGAGTTCAGAGAGAATGGTGTTTTAAGAATGGTTAGTGTGATTGACGCAGTCAGCGATGGCCTCTCTTCGGTATATACCTTCTATGACGCTTCTCAAACGAAAGCCAGTTATGGCACTTACGGCATTTTGTGGCAAGTTGAGAAAGCAAAAGAATTACAATTACCCTTTGTATATTTAGGTTATTACATTCAAGAAAGTCAAAAAATGTCCTATAAAGCTTTATATAAACCGATTGAAGGTTTAGTCAATGGCGTGTGGATGAACTTAGATAACCCTTTTAAAAATTCGTAATGAACTTATATCCTCTTGCTAGACCTTGGTTATTTTGTTTCGATGCAGAAACCGCCCATCACATTTCTCTTAACACAATTGATCAGGCGTTTCGTTTTGGTTTACTACC
>Ga0114963_10000719_pt1 | contig 22499 bp, 16 predicted proteins | sample C_131016_EF_Meta_FD_87019 | JGI IMG/M metagenome (GOLD analysis project Ga0114963, IMG submission 87019) | Freshwater microbial communities from Lake Croche, Canada to study carbon cycling - C_131016_EF_MetaG | ecosystem: Environmental > Aquatic > Freshwater > Lake | place: Lake Croche, Canada...
CAGTTATTGGATTGTTGAGCACGTACTCCTGAGGAGGATAAGCTAGATACGATACTACTTGACCATAGAGTAACTCATTTTTAAATCCGTAATTCGTAATATTTTCACCAGCTAAACCAAGACCTGCCACTTGAGCCGCTTCGTTTGCATCAGCCGCAGCAGCGAAAACAGCTGCAGCAGCTCCACCTGCAGCAACTGCAGCATTTGCTGCCGGAGCATTGGATGCTAATGCATTATTGGGCGTTCCTATTGTCTCGGTCTTAAGCGTTCCGATAGAGACAGTTTCAGACCCGTTTATAGTAATAGTATGAGGGCCGAATGTCTCTGTCACATTTCCAGTAACAGTTTTAGTTTCATTCCCCCAAAGATATGCCCAAGAATTTCCAACCGTGATCTCTGTTCTTGCTGGTATCGGAACCAAGGGGATGCCTATCACGACATCCACAGCATAGGGAAATGTGACATCGATTTTTATGCCAAGCTTCATGTAAAACTCTAAACCCGCACTGAACGAAAAATTAGCATAACTGGTGCCATACTCAGCGCCAACGGGAGACCCGAAGGCGTTGACAAACTCACTCACAGTGGCCTCGTTATCCGGCGCATCTCCAACAGTCCAGCCTGGCTCTGACTCACCCTGTTCACCCTGTTCACCCTGTTCACCCTGTTCACCCTGTTCACCCTGTTCACCAGTTGCACCAGTTGCACCAGTTGCACCAGTTGCACCAGTTGCACCAGTCGCACCAGTGGAAGTAGGCGTTGGGGTCGGGGTCGGCGGAGGTGTTGGGGTTAGACGAGGCGTTGCTGTTGGTGTGGGGGGTGGCCCCGATGGCATCGGGGTCGGTGTCGGATAAGGCGTTGGGGTCGGGGTCGGTACGAAAGTCGGTTTTGGAGTCGGTGTCGGCTTCATTTCGACATTGCCCGATCCGTCAGCACCAGAGTTTTCTTCGCTCATTGTTTTCTCTCCTGTAAATCAATTCGGGGAATTTGAGCCATAAACCCTTTGAGTCTTGTTGTATGGGCAATAGATCATCACCGACTGGTTCCCGTCGGCAGGGTAGAGCAGGATGGCGTTGCCACCATCGTCACTGATATAAGATACCGTGCTGTTGGTGGGGAGTGAGAGAGCCGGCATGTTTTTTGCATTGTAGAGGCAACCCGTGATGATCGGTCGGTCAGGATCTCCTCCCAGGAAGGAAACGATCACCTCACACCCGATCCGGGGAATGAACATGCTCCCCCACGTGTTTCCCGCCGAAATCTGGGAAACACGGAAAGGAATCGAGGAGTTTTGATTTCCCTGCCCATACCGATCCCAGAAGAACTGGACATTCACGCATCCGTACTCGTTCGTGTAGGGCTGTGTGGTCGCCTGTCCGGAGGGACCGACCACCACTGCTACCTCGATGCCATGAACGACTGGCTTCGGCGTCGTAACAGGGCTGACGTAGAGAACAACGGCGGGGATGACTGTAAAATCGGTGCGGAAAACCGTCTCCTCGTTATCGGATGACCCTTGAGCCGAGGCATAGGGGGGCGATGTGATCGCAAGCGTTGCCGAGGTGGTGAGGTAGGACTGGTTCTGATCCTGTCGGGGATGACCGACCAAGTTGAAAGTGTATCCGGCAGAGATCCCGACGAGCGAACCGCCGGCGCGGCAGGTCGTCTGGCGGCACTGCTGCTTGAGGAGACGCAAAGTTGCTATTTGATTAGGGTTACTCTGCGACTGGTAATACCCCGGATAGTCGAAGTACTGATACGCACCTTGGGCGTAGGGTTGATGATTGGTCGCGGTGCCCATCAGATTCATTCTGGGAGCAGTGTAGTCGTAGTCGTTCAAGACAACCGAGCCGGTACAGACTTCGCCATCCAGTGACCAGCTATTGATAACTCCATCGAGCATGCTCTGCTGGGGATTGTACTCGATCGTTTCAAATCCCGGGAACGGGAGATAATTGGCCTTCGAGTCGCAGAACATGATCTGGTGACTGCCGTTTTCGTGGACGAAATAGTAAAAGATTCCTGCAAACTCAAGGAGGCGGTGGACGAAGTTGAATGCACTCTCCCGGTACTGGACGCAGAACGGGTGGGGCACGTAGTCCCAACTCAGATTGAGCGTGTAGTCGCTGAAATTGAAGCTCTGGAAAACCGCCGTGATAATCTGAGGAATCGTCTGGTTCTGGTAGGCTTGGCAGTTCGAACTGAGTTCCAGCATCGAGATCCAGGGGACCACCACCGCGCGGTAAGAGTAGAGCCCATCGGAGGAGGAGAAGACCGTCTGATGGAATGAGCGGACGATGCCGTTCAGATAACGGATGGCCCCGTTGGGCAAGTCGATCGATACAGTGACACTCTGCCCGAGGATCTTGTTGAAATCGATGTCTCCCTGAGTGCTCTGCATCTCGAGTGTCATCTCAAAGGGGCGCCCTAGTTCCTCCTTGTAGGTGAGGTTCTGCAGGAGGAGGACATCCTCCCCGAGCGGAGTAGACAGACTCATCTTACGGTTCGACTGGCTATACTGGGTGGTGGCCATTGGCTTGGTGGGGTCGGAGAGGGTAAAAGTGCAGTGATCGGGGTATGAAAAACAAGCTTCGTCCTGTCTTGGAGAAGTCCCCACTATATGCTGAAAAAAACGGAATTAATACACTTTCAAATTCTTGTCACAAATTCAAAAAGGATCCCACGTAAACCATCAGTGCTCGACCACCATTGGAAAAACCGGTCGAACCTTCCATGATTGGATTGGAGAAGGCTGGCAGGATCAGTACTGCCGGATATTACCCATATAATATTAAAAACGGCACATCAGGATCTCTGAATGAAACCTAACAATCTCGGGGGGAGCCTTTGCACCCCAGCCTTGCTGTAGATGCTGCTCGTTAACAGTCGATATGAAAATTCGCAATGGCATCGAAGTGACGGGATCCGTTGAGGGTCCCGGAATCCTTCCCGCCCTCGGGGCCTACGGTGCCACTTGGACCATCGCTTGACTCGGAGCGACCACCACGCCGGCCGGCATGTTTGGGTTCGAGTCCTTGTTCTGCCCGATGAGCGACCCGAGGAAGGTAGACGCCTCGCCACCCATGGTGACCGTGGAACTACCCAGCTTGAACTTGCAGGATCCCAGAAAGCTGCTCGAGACCACCCCACCCCCCGTCCCCGCATCATCGCCCTGAGACATCGTGATCTCCGTCTTCACGGTGGCCGCGGGAAAGCCGCAGATCAGCACCGTCGTACAGAGTGTCGCCGGAGAAGCCATGTCGAAGGTGGCAACGTTCTCGTAGGGGATGGGCACCATGTCGGGACCCGCAGGCGTCTTGCAGACATCCGGGAAGCAGGAGCTCATTCCATCGGGACTGTTGGTGCAGGCAAAGGGCATAGCGGTGATCCTTGATTATGCGGTGGACTGGGTGGCAGGGCCACCCGGATGTTTCTCCAGGACGGGATGCCACAGCACCTCATCCCTATCCCTTTCAGTTCGCTGGGGCGGCTTCCAGTGTTCGGCATCATAGCGGTCCTGATCGGTGTAGGTGACGTGCTTCATATCGGCGCCTTGCATCTGGATCCGATCGTTTTTCAGGGCATGTAGCTTCGCCCACTGCAGGTCGGCATTCCTGAGATCGGCCCCCGACAGATCACACTCCGAGAAGTCGGAATGGGCCAGCCGCGAACCCATGAAGGAGCTTTCCGTGGCATGGGCGTTGCTCCAGAGCGTCTTTTCCAGCATGCACCCCGCGAGATTCGTCCTCGTCAGGGATGCCCCGACGAAGTTCGCCTTCTCCATCTGAGCATGATTGAAATTGGCGCCGTCCAGCTTGGCACCGCAGAAATTGGCACTCGTCGCATGGCATTGGGCCAGCTTCGTCTTGGTGAGGTCCGCCTGGCCCAGATCACAGTGGTCGAGCACCGCTTCTGAGAGATCGGATCGGGAGAGATTGATCTTCTGCATCTGGCATCCCTCCAGCTGCATCATCGGGAGCGTCAGTGCGGAGAGATCGCATTCCTTCAGTGAGCACTTGTCGAACCGCGTGTGATCGAAGACCGCCGTCCGGATCGGTAGCTTGTCGAGCTTCGTGTACTCGAAGGTGGCACCGGTGAAGTCCGTCTTCTCTAGCGCCGCCCCCTCGAGTTGGATCTGCATCAGCGAGGAGCCGCTCATGTTTGCACCCGAGAGATCGGCTTTCCGGAAGACGGAGGAGTGGTGCTTGCTCTCCCGCAGATCAGCGCTCCGGAGATTGCATCCGAGGAAGATCGTCTTGTTCAGGGTCGTCTTGGAGAGGTTCGCCTCCGAGAAATTGCAGATCTCAAACTGGCAGTCCGAGAGATTCTGCCCCGAGAAATTCATTCGGCTGAAATCCATCCCTCGGAAGCTCGTCTGGGTGATGGCGGCCTCCTGCAGCTCCTGCTTGGTGACGAGCGTCCCCCTCAGATCGCTCTGGTGGATCATGGCCCCGGCGAGGTTGGCCCCGCTCAGAGATGCCTGACGCAGGTTGGCCTTGTGAAGCAGACTTTTTCCCAGATCGCATCCCGAGAGGTTTGCCCTCTCGAGGTTGGCTATCGAGAACCGAGCCCCCGAGAGATTCGCTCCGGCCAGGTTCACTCCCGCCATCCCGACATCCACCATCGTTGTGCCCGAGAGATCGAGAGCGCTGAGATCCGAGCCGTCAAAATCCGCCCATTGGAACACCCTCGGCAGCTTCAGCGCGGGGGTCATCACGCACTCCTTCATCGAGCAGTGGGAGATCTGCGCCTTCGAGAAGTCGGCACCTTCCAGAGACGATCCCTGAAAGCGGGCCTGCGCGAGTTTTGCCTTGGGAAAGCGGGCCTCCTTGAACTCGCACTCCCCGACAATGGCGCTCGCAAAAAGGACGCCTGTGAAATCCGCTCCGGGGAACTTGTCCCTGATCAGTTTCCCCTCAAAGAGGGCAGAATTCTTAAACGAGGGAGCTTCACCACTGCTATCCGCGATCACCACCTTCGAGAGATCGCACCCCGTGACGGAGGCACCGGTGAAGTTTGTATTGAGGATCACGGCCTCCGAGAGATCGCAGCTTGCGAGCGAGAGTCGGGTGAAGTTACAGGAAACAAGACGCGCACTCATCAGGCGTACCCCCATTCCCTTCGCCTCGGTGAAGTCACACTCGTCGATGGAGACAAGATTCATGAGCGCCCCGCTCAGGGTGCACCCCTTGAGCGAGCACCCGCGCATCCGGACCCCGCCGAGGGTCGCCTTGCTGAGATCCACTCCCTCGAGCTTCGAGAAGGCCAGAGAGGCGTTCGAGAGATCCGCGCCAACCATCGTGGCCCCCTCCCACGTGGAGTCGGAGACCGAGGCATGGTAGAAGTTAGCCCCTGTCAGCCGAGCATCCTTCCAGGAGGAGTCGTTGATCTGAGATTCTGAAAAATCAGCCCCCTCCAGATTGCATCCATCCATCGTCACCTTTCTCAACTCCGCCCCCGTGAACTTCATCCGCGCAAGCGGGATACCCGAGAGATCAATCCCCGAGAGGATCGTCCCGGCGAGGGTCCCATGCTCCCGAAGGCGCTCCTCCATCTCCTTGCGGGTCTTGATCTTCGGCTTGGCAAGATCGGGGGCCTCCTTGGCGAGGATCGCGTCGACACGATCCATCGCGTCGGCGAAGGCCTTCTGGGGATCCTCTTCTATGTTGCCGGTGGTCATCGTGGCGTCGCGTTGTGGTAGGCGTTGTGGCAGGTCTTGTGGCGGATCAGTAGCGATCCAGCATGGTCATCCTGACATTGGCCTTCTCCCAGGTGGAACCGTGGAAGATCGTTTCCCAGAATCCCGACTCGTAGAGATTGGAGCCATTCAGCGCGGCCCATGTCAGGTCGGCCCTCTCGAAGCTGCAGCGCAGCATGTCGGCATTGGTGAGCCGCGCGCGGTGCAGGACCGCATCCTCAAAGGAGCTTTTTTTCAGGATCGCGCGATCGAAGTTCGTGTCGGGCATCACGGCCTCGCAAAACCTGCTTCCCGGCAGATTGGCATCCCGGAAATCGGCTCCCGAGAGCGTCGACTTTTCCCAGTTGGAGTCGGGTGCAGAGGCACGTCGGAACCTTCCCCGTGTGAAATCGGCCTTGTTCCCTCCCCTCAGGTACTGGAGCGAGGCCTCCTCCATCACGATCCCCTGGGCCTTTGCGCCACGGAGGTCGGGATAGTAAAGGACCGCCTTGGAGAAATCGGCCGCCTCCAGCGTCGCCTTGGCAAAGGAAGGCATCTGGAGTTTCGCTTCGCGGAAGTTGGCCCCGGTGAGGTTCGCCTGCCCGAAATCGGTCTGCTGCCCGCTGCATCCCGAGAAATCCGCTCCGCTCAGGTGAAGCTTCCCGAGCTTGGCCAGTGAGAGAGAGGCCCCCGCCCAGAGGGTTCCCTTGGTGAGGCTTTTGGCAAAGTCAGCACCATCCAGCTTTGCGGAGCCGAGATTGGCATCGCTCAGGTCGGCACCGGCCAGCGTGGCACCGGTCAGATCGGCACTGGAGAGATTGGTGCCCACAAGTTTCGCACCGCGGAAGATCGTGAACCTGCAGTCCACTTTTGAAAGATCGAGACCGGAGAGATCGCAGCCGCTCAGGTCGACCGTGGCGAGCCCTTTGGCATGGATGGCCTTCAGATCCCAGGCCCCATCCTTGGCGAATTCCTCCTTGATGGGACCCTTCGGCTTCGCAAAGTCCTCGGCCATCTTTCCCATCTTCTCGGCTCCGGCCTGGGCGATGGCGGTCGCCTCCTGCGCCATCTTAAGTCCCGCGGGAACCTCCTCCAGTGGCTTTCCTGCCTCCGCTGCAGCCGCCTTGAGCGCCTCGGAGGCCTCGGGGGGAAGATCCTTGCTCGCGGCAACCTTCTCCAAAATCTGCTGAGGGGTCACCTGCGGCTCCTGAGGTGGAGAGCTTTGTGCAGAAGCGAGACCCTCCTTCACCTTCGCGGCGACCTGATCGAGGGCTTTGTTGACCTCGGGTGGGAATTCCTGCTTGGCAGCCTCCTCCTCATTGGCCTGAGCCATCTTCCTGATCTCCTGCATCTGCTCGGCCGATTTGAGGGCCTTCTGCGTCGCCTCCTTCATCAGTGCCGGACCATCGGATTCCGGAGGCGGAGAGGGTGGCGGTGGGGGCGGCGGCGCCTTCCCGATCATCTCCTGATGGAGGATCCCGCGGTAGTAGTCGAGATCATGGTGCGGCTCGGAGAGCGGCTCGGAAAGGATCAGCAGATCCTCGACATCACGCAGCTTGATCGAGCGGACTGGAGTGCGTCCGCGCCAGACGAGCACCAGCTGCTCCTTGTCCATGTCGACCCAGAGAGTGTCGAGTACCAGCGGTACCTCGCGGAAGTCCCGTATCTCCTCCTCGGGACGGAGCCCCACCTTCCAGTTGGTCACCGTGTTGACGAAGCAGCGTGCGCGCAGACCCGGCAGCCGGGTCCTGTAGTTCGGCACCGTCGGATGCATGTGGTCAAACTCCAGCTCCTCCTCCCCGGTCAGGTAACCGGGGATCCACTGCCGGGGATCGGGCGCGTTGTAGTAGCTGAAGTCGAAGTCCTGAGGAAGCCAAGGCCACCCCGTTTCAAGCCAGTCGCCCCCATAGGTTCCCCTCATGGCCATACGGGGCGGCGAGGTCGTTGGAAAGGGGGCGAAGACCGCCGGTGCAATCATGTCGGTCGCCTGCTTCACCAGATTGGCGGGATCTTCCAATAAAGGCATCCCCTTCCCGTCGATCCCCCGTCCCAGAGGATTGAGGGCAAAGGTGGGTGCCCCGCGGGCATTGTCCCAAGAGAGGCTGGTCTTTTCCGCCATGACGGGGTGGCTCGGATGCTCACCGCTCAATTCATGCTCCCAATGCCGCTCGCCCCAGACCACGATCTGGCGCTTGTACGCGCCCACCCGCATGGTGGCAAAAAAATACTCCCGCGCATTTTCCGGCGGATAGGCTGTGCCGATCGCCGAGAAGTCGGCCTGAGGCTTGTAAGGGACAAAGTCGGAGGCGTAGCCGAGGCCTTTCTTCTTGTCCCCGTCGATCATGACATCACCGGAGACATGTCCCGGCCCCTTTTCCCAAGGGGTCGGATCCTTGTCGGGATGAAGGTGGAAGACCCCCTTCACAAAGAAGGTGGCCGAGAGCCCCTCGATCCTTGGCGGGACCTTGATCGGGAGACGGTTCACCACCCAACCCTCCGTGAGGAGATCCTTGTTGTGGTTATAGACCCTCAAATCTTTAGAGATATTTTATCAAAGAGCGTCACTTGAAAGTCCAAAATCAGCATCTACTTCAGCCATTGCCGCTGCAAACGGATTAGCCTGAAGCGCTTTGATAGCCACTGTAACATTCTCTATATTGAGAATACCCGGCATTCCTAAACTCAGAGTGCCAGTAATAGTTGTGGTTGTAGAATTAATCTGACAATCCTGAGCAGCAATTGTATAAAGTCCATTAACCTCATCATCTCTACTGCCTGTGACTACAGTATTAAGACCATCTTGAAAATTCATGACGGCGGGTATCGCTGTTATTGGTGTCAGTTGAGGCGCAGTAGCAGCTGCCGCTTGCGGTGTAAGTAATTCTTCGCCCATCTTTGGATCTACTGCTGCCATCGAGTTATATAACTGCCCCTTTAAAGATTCATAATTCGTTTGGTAAGTCTTAATCATAGTCTGTAGATCAGCACTTTGGGCACAACCAACAGTAAGGACGAAGTTCCCTGCAGTCATGAGGCAACTGACCGCGTCGGTCTTTTGAGTCCAATACTTTCCTACAAACTGAGTTGAGTAGGAGTCGTTTGCAGTGATCCAGTCCATGTGCTTGCCGCTCAGGGTGTATTTGCAGCTATAGCCGGTGACTACCTGAAGTGGGCCCACGGCATTAACGCTGATTGCCTGACCGTAGCAGTAGGAATTCTTGTTTCCAAAATTGACAGCCGTCCTTCCATCAACCCTACGGAGAGACTCCAAACTCGTTGGTATAGCGTCTCGTGCTACATCCATTATATTTGTAAAAGGAGTAGTACCTTTGGGAGATGCAGATGAAAGTACAAGTTTAACTTGTGATCCATACTCCTCATACTTCAATTTGCCGGATATTTCATACACATTACCGTAAATATTAGTCATAGTACTCCCAGTGATAGTTGTTCTGGTGCACCCTGCCACGATTTCCCACTGCCCCCCGAGTGTGAATATGATTTTGTTGTATACTGCACCCCATTTGCCCGCCAATTGGCTTATCAGATTAGCCGCATAAGCAAGTGGAGAAAGCACGATATCAATGAAAAGAGGCATGTAGAGTTCGAGCCTCGCTCCGAGCTTCACCTCCGCATCAAATCCTGTGGAGATATCAATATTAGCGGCCTGCGACCCATATTCCACCCCGTCATCCGTGAAGAGCCCCTGCACGGCCGTATTACCCTTAGGATTGTTTTCCGGGGGAGTGCTTTTAAAAGATTGATCGGCTGCTGATGTGAATTCACTCATCTTTATTTAGAGCTAGTTGTTGGTTTTTCTTTTCCCGGTTATCTGGGATTGGAGCCCCAGACCTTGCGGGTCTTGTTGTAGGGAGTTGAAATAATAACGGCCTGATTCTCCTTGGTCGGGATCATGGCGAAGACATTGTCCCCGTCATCGGTGATGTAGGAATGGGTGCTAAATAGAGGCAACGGGAGTGGCGGCATATTCACCGCATTATAGACCGATCCGACGATGAGCGGCCTGTCGGGGTTCCCATCCTCAAAGGCGACCACGACCTCGTTTCCGATCCGTGGAGTGAACATGTGGCCCCAGCCGGATCCGGCCGAGGGGTGGGCCACCCGGACCCAGATGGAGGTGCCGGTATTGGGCGAGCCATTGAGCTGCCAGTGAAAGCGGACCTGGATGCACCCGTACGGGTTGGTGTGGGGCTGGGTAACCTCCTGTCCCTGCGGACCCACCACGATGGCGGTCTGGTAGCCGTCGATGCGCGGCCTCGGGGTGATCCGCGCCGGACGGAAGGGGATGCCGTGGGTGATGGTTTGGAACTCGGTCCTGTAGCGGAACTGTTCCTCCTCACCCGCCCCTTCCATCTCCGAGGAATAGGGGGGCGAACTGATCGTGAGGAGGGAGGACGTCACCAGTTGGCTGACATTCTGTGCCTCATCGGGGAAGGCATTGAGAGTGAAGATGTATCCCGCGCTGACCCCGAGCAGGTTCCCTCCCCCCGTGCAGACCCTTCGGCGGCACCCGATCTGCTCAAGACGGATCTTGGCCCTCGTCTCCCTGTTTTCGGAGGCATTGTAGTCTCCGGGGTAGGAGTACCAGTTATAGCTGCTATCGGCCTGGTTTTCAGGCATCTCAGCGGTAGCCGCCATCTGGGTGTTGGGGGAGGTGTAGTCGTAGTCGCTCAGCGTGAAGGAAGAGGGCGTGGCGGATTGCCCAACGCTCCAGGAGTCGATGTACTGCGCAAGCATCGTTCTCTGGGGATTGTAGGGGATCTTGGCATATCCCGGAAACGGGATCTTGGCCGATGGGGAATCAGTCAACGTGATGGAGTGGCTATTATCGGAGTGCTGGAAGTAGTACGAGATGCCTGCGTCCTCCATCTTGCGTTGTACGAAATCCAAAGAACTCTCGTTGTATTGCACACAGAAATTCTGGGGAGGATAGTCCTCGGTGAGAGCGAAGCTGAAATCGGAAAACCCGTTGGCATTGAAGACCCCCGCGATGATCTCGGGGATGCTCTGGTTCAAGAAGGTCTGGCACCCCGCCGTCAGGGCAAGACGGGATATCCAGGGGACCACCGTGGCATGGTATGGGTAAAGATCGTCGTTGGAATTGTAGGAGAGCTGCCTGAAGGACTGAACAATGCCGTTGAGATAGCGTTGCGTCTCACCCCCGCCGGATGGGGGTTCCTGCGGCATCTGTATTGTGACCGTGACGCTGCGACCGATGATCTTGTTGAAGTCGATCCTCCCGTCGGTGCTCTGCATCTCGAGTGTCATCTCGAAGGGTCTCCCAAACTCTTCCTTGTAGGTGAGGTTCTGCAGGAGGAGAACGTCATCCCCGAGCGGGGTAGACAGGCTCATCTGTCTGTTAGCTTGGGTGTATTGGGTTGTCGCCATCAGGTCATTGGTGAAGAGTCTCCGTCAACGATTACTCTATAAAACCCGCACGCCAATTGAACAAGGATGATCCAAGGCAAGACGGGGGTTTATACCAAAAACGCCGCTAAGTTCCCGTGGGAACCAAAGTCATGGTGCCACGCCCTTGCATCAAGGACCGACCGTCACCGTGGATTGGCTCGGAGAGATCTGGGATCCGGTGGGCATGTTGGCATTGGAGGCGTTGTTGTGGCCGATCATGGAGCCAAGGTAGGCCGCCCCCTGCCCCTCCATCTTTACGGTGGAACTGCCAAGCCTGAATTGGCAGGAGCCCTTGACTGTGTTGGAGATGACGCCCCCCAGCGATCCCGACTCATCACCGCTGGACATGGGGATCTGTGTCTGGACGGTGGCGGCATAGAATCCTGCAATCTTAACGCTCTGAGCCAGAGTGGAGGTATCCGCCTGCTGGAGTGTCGCAATGTTGGGATAGGGAATCGGCACGGGGCCGGTCGGCGTCGGCGTCTTGCAGACATCTGGAAAGGCGAAGCACTGGCCGGATGAGCTATTGGTGGAGGCTGGAAACATGGGATTTTATTTTTTGGAGTATTTTTCTTCCGAAAGAAATGGCGGTCGCCATTTTTCTGCGAACAGGCGGTCTGAGTCCGTCATTCTGGAGGTGGAGATGTCTACGGTTTTCCATTCCCCTCCATCGCATTTGACACCATGCAGATTTGCATGTGCCAGATCCGCTGAAGCGAGCCTGGCACCGGTCAGGTCGGCGTTTGAGAGGTCGGCCCACGTCAGGACGGCGGCGTTCAGGTCGGCTCCTTTGGCTAAGCAACCCACCCAACGCGATTCGGGAGACTGAATGAGACTGAAGGTGGTTCTGAGTGCGGAGCAATCGTTGAAAACCGCTTGGGAAAGCCGTGCCGAGGTAAAATCGGCACCATCAAGCTTTGCCGAGGTAAAGTCGGCGTTATGGGCAACGACGCTCTTTAAGATCGCATTGGAAAGGTCAGCCCCGCCCAGTTGGCAGTGTGGCAGTTTGGCTTCCGACAGATTTGATTCCGACAAGTTGATTTTGATCATCGTTGATTCGGAAAAGTCCATTTTCGAGAGATCGAGCCCCTGGAGTCTTGCCCCGTCAAGGGTGCAATTACGGAAGGAGGCCCCGCGGATGGTTGCCGCATCAAGTCGCAATCCCGTAAAATCCGTCCAAGAAAAGGATGTGTCGGAAAAGTTGGTCCGCTTGAGGACCGCCTTCGGGAACCCTCCCCTCATGATCCCGGCACCCTGAAAAGAGGTGTCCGTGAGATCGCATCCACTAAAAGAGCAGACCTGAATCTCAGCCTTGCTGAAATCCGCTCCTCTCAGCGAGCAGTCGGTGAAGGTGGTATTACGGAAGGTTCCCTGTGAAAAACGGGTGCCCTCGAGATTGCATTTCTCAAAGCTGCAGCCGGAGAAGTCCCGCTTTCGGAGGTCGAGTCCGGAGAAGTCGGTGTTCCGGAAGCTGGCTTTCAAGACTTTGCCCTCGGAGAGGAGTTTCCCGGGCAGGGAGGGCTGGTCGAATGATGCCTCCACGGCGATCAATTCACTCAGAAGCGCATCGTCGAGTCGTGCCTGAAGAAAATCGGTTTTGAAGGCATTTGCACCCTCCAGGTTTGCACCCTCCAGGTTTGCGCGGGAGAAGCGCGATGTCATCAGCATGGCTTCCGAGAGGTTCGCCCCTTGCAGATTCGCCCCCGTGAAGTCACAGCCGACCATCCGGCATCCGCCGAGATCCGTCATTGAGAGATCGGACCCGTTGAAAGCTGTCCTATGAAAGGAATGTCCCGGAAACTTTAACCCGGAGAGGTTCGATTGGCTAAATCTCAGCCCGTAAGTCTCCTTGGGAAGGGATGATCCTGCGCTCAGGTTGCAGGTGTCGAATATCGTGCCAGAAAGCATGGATCGAGAGGCATCCAGCAGGGCGAGCTCCGAATCCGAAAACATGACATCGAAGAGTTTGGAGTCACCGAAGTCGAGCTTGTGGAGCCGACAGGAGATGAAGAAGGCCTTGGAAAGAAACGCGGCGGCGATCGTCACGCCCTCGAGCTGGCATTCGATGAACTTAGTCCTCTTCATGGTGCAGGAAGAGATCCCAAGGTCCTCACCGGTGACTGCTGTGAAACAGACCATTTCCAGATCGCATTTCTCAAAGGTGGCTCCTCCTAGCTCCGACCCCGTGAAGATGATCCCGTCGCAGGCCGATTCGCTCCATCGGGAACCAGCGAGGTTGCCCCCTTGGATTTTCGAGCAACTGAAGGTTCCTGTCAGGAACTTGGCTCCGGAGATGTCGCATTCGTTGAGAGTCATGTCAGGGCCCTGCACCCGGGTGAAATCTGCACCTCCCAGCCGGCACTCAAAAAATCGCACGGACTTCAGGTTGGCATCCCTGAAGACGACAGCCTCCATCCCGCAGCTCTGGAACTCTGCCGAGGAGCAGTCTGCCTTGCAGAAGGAGGCCCTCCCCAACTCGCACTCTTCAAAGCTTGTTCCAATGATACTGGCATCAGAAAAATCGGCTCCTTGAAAGGAACACTTCCGAAAGGTGAGCCCGGAAAGGGATTTCCCCTTCAGATCCGTGCCGCCTATGTCGATCCCCTCCACGAAGCACAGATCACCCGCCCCACCCCGCGCCAGATGGCTGAGAAAGTCGTTGCTGGAGGTGAGGGTTGTCATCGGCTCAGGGATGCGTAAACGGGGAGTCTGGTTTGAGCCGTGAAGGAATTCCTCCATGAAGCATGAAGCAGGATGCTTTCCCAGAAACTTACATTGTAAAGGTTCGATCCCTCAAGAATGGCACCAGAGAGATCGGCGCGGTCGAAGATGGCACCCATCAGGTCGGCATTGGTCAACCGGGCGTTTGTCAGGACCGCATCCTCAAAGACGGATCCCTTGAGAAGGCAACGGTCGAAGTGGGAATTGCAGAGTGTTGCTTGGCAAAACCTGGCCCCATTGAGATCCGCCTGCTGAAAATCAGCACCATCCAGATTGGACTCCTCCCAGACGGATTTCGGTGCGATGACTCGGCGCAGATCGGCCTTGGAGAAGTCCGCTTGATCGCAGGCCCGAAGATTTTGCAAATTGGCTCCCTTGAAAACAGCCTCTCGAGCGTTGCAGCCCCGAAAATCACCGAAGGAGAGGGTGGCCGAGCTGAAGTCCGCTTTCTCCACGCTGGCACTGGAGAAATCTGCACAGGGCAGGATGGCCTTTGTAAAAAGTGATCGCTTCAAGGAGGCTCCGGAAAAATCGGCGGAGGGACCCGCACCCCCCGAGAAGTCGGCGCCATCAAGCTTGAGTCCCGAAAAATTAGTCCGGGTGAAAAAGCTCTTCCGCCAGATGGTTCCAACGACCAGGCACCCCTTCAGATCCGCCTCGGTCAGATTAGCCGAAGTGAGGTCGGCACCGCTCAGGTCTGCCTTGGCAAGATCGGCCCCGGTGAAATCAGCCCCAAAGAGACGGCAGGAAGAAAACTTTGCACCAGCCAGTCGCGCACCGCGGAAGTTCACGCCCGGGAGTTGGAGCCCCGAGAAATCGACACCGCTCATGTCCACCCCTTCGAGCCCCTCCTTGAGGAGCTTGAGATGATTCAGTTTGCCATCGCTGAAAAAGTCCTCCCTCCGCGGCCCCTTTGGGAACTCATCCTCCACAGCCCGGCGCTTCTTTTCCTCCTCCTCGACCTGTTTTTCTGCCATCGTGACCATGGCATCGGGTTCGGGAGTGGAGGGCACTCCGGAAGCGGGCATCTCCTTGCTTAAGGCGTTCTGAAACTCCGGGGGATGCATCGCATGCAGTTCGGCTTCGGTCGGGATCGGCGGGGAATTTCCGGCGGCCTGTTTCTGAATCTTCTCAAGCTGCACAGCGTGACCGGGGGCCAGCTTGTTTACCTCTGTCTCGGCGGCGGCATTTGAGGCGGCCGATTCCTGAAGTGCCACGGCGGCCGCGGAATAGGCATCCATCTTGGCCTGATACATCTCCTTACGGGCCTTGAGGATCTCCAACTCGATGCTCTCCGAGCTCGGCACAACAATCGGGGGTAGCTCGGGCCCCTGAGGCTTGGGGTGAAGGCCCTTCTGAATCATTCCGAGAAGTTCTCGCTCGGATCTCGTTTGTGATCCGAGCGGCTCGGTGAAGAGGAGGAGATGCTCCAGATCGGGTAGTTTGATGGTTCTCACGGGGGTGCGTCCCCGCCAGACGAGCACCAGCATCTCCTGATCCATGTCCACCCAGAGCGTGTCGAGATGCATCGGAACCTCCTCCAGTTGTGATTTTGCCTCACTCGCCGGCAGATCGGCTCGCCAGTTGGAGGTTCTGGTCACAAAGCATCGCGCTCCTATCCCCGGCAGGCGAGAATCATAACGAGCTATTGAGGGATGCATGTTCTCAAAGGTGAGGGTCTCATCCCCCCGTAGATAACCTTTCGACCACTGGCTCGGATGGGCGGCATTGAAGTGGCTGTAGTCGAAGTCAGGGGGGAGCCATGGCCATCCCTTGGCGATCCACTCGGGGCTGTAGGTACCGAGCTTCGACTTACGGAGCGGAGAGGAGTCCGGCATCGGAGCGAACACCGCTGGGACCACATTCATATTCCGGAGCGTGATGACGGCATCAGGCAACTCCAGCAGATGGGTCTGCTGCCCGACTTTTCCGCAGCCCAGAGGATTAAGCGCGTAGTCAGGTGCCCCCCAGGCATTGTCGTAGGAGAGGCGCGTTGCCTTGGGCGGTGTCCTTGATTCCCCCAGATGCTCGACCAGACCGGCCGGACCGTAGACCCAGTGCCGCTCGCCGACCACGCCGATCGATCGTGTGCAGTCACCCACCCTGATCCGGGCAAAGAACTGCTTTCGCTCATTGGCGGGTGGATAGGCGGTGCCGATGGCCGTGAATTCACCGCAGGGCTTGAATGGAACGAAGTCGGAGGCGTAGCCGAGTCCTTTTTTTGGCTCACCGTCGATGAGGATATCCCCGGAAACTGGCAGGGGCCCTTCCGGCCAGGGGATGGCGGTGGAGCCGTGCACAAGCTTCATCGTGGCCTTGATGAAGAACGAGGCGGAAAGCCCAGAAATGCGAGGCGGAATGGAGGCGGGCAACTTGCCCGTCACCCAACCGACGGAAAGGAGCTCCGGATTCCGATTGATGATTTTCATCATGAGTTGCGGAAATTAAGCTGGAGCAACTTCCATGGGGAATTACCAGTGAACTCAGGGAAGATTTGATTAATACGATAAGAAATTCAAAATTCTTGCGGCAAATCCGGCCTCGGCAGCCTCAGCATCCAGTCGGGCTTGTTCAGCTTCAGCTTGGGCTTGGATGAGGTTATTCTGCAATGTATCGATGGCATTAGCGTTGAGAGCCACTACTGCTCCGGGAACGCCAAGATCTACCGTGGGGCCGATTGTGGCTTTTCCTCCAGCCAGCTGGATTTGAGCGCCACCCCCGGAGGCCGTTACCTGGTTATCAGAAGACAGGCTCAATGAGTTTGTCCCCGTGATCGTCGCTGTTTGTCCTCCCTGTATCAGATACCCATCAAGGGCTAGTAATGATATTCCTTGCCCCTGACTAACAATATTAAAAGCCCCTACCGACCCAAGTTCGTAAGTGCCTTGTGATATGGATGATATTGAGTTGCTTGCGATCGTTGATTGGTTTTTTGCGTACGCCTGGAAGACTTCGTGGTAATTTTTTTGATAGGGTTTGACTTCATAGGTCCCCACATTCCCATTCTCATCAGCACCATCAACAGTTGCTCCTCCTTCCTTTGCTTCAATCTTATAATCCTTTCCACCAATAAACTTATAAGTATTGGCATTAAAGAATTCGTACTTGTCCATTTTGTTCTGCTTGATCTCTCTGCCCCAGACTCCTTTTGTCTCGTTTCCAGTTATTATAGTTCCTCTTCTGCCAATGACATTAGTTCTACTATATCCCACAGTTGTAGACATATATAGCGGCGTGTAAAAATTTTGACTGGCCCCTAAAACCGTAGTCGTTGACAAGCCCTCCGTAATGCTGGAATTCATTCCCTTGACGGCTTTCATGTACATTCCCCACTTGTAAACGGTCTTCGAAGGCTGCTGCCCACCGTCGTTCCAAGGAGCTATATTTTTCATTTCACCCATAGTCAGTTACATCCTATTAGCTTGTTTTTGCTTGTTGTTAATAATGACTGATCAGTCATCCCCGTTGCATCCCAAAAAGTGACCGGTGTCATTATATGGGCAGTAGAGGATGAGGGCTTGCTTGCCATCGCTTGGATTCATGGAGATGGCATTGCCACCATCATCGTTGATGTATGACATCAAAGCATTCTCGGGAAGTGGGAGTGGGGGCATCTGCAGGGCGTTATAGAGTCGTCCGGTGATCACGGGGCGGTCTGGATCCCCTTCCTCAAAGCTGACGATCACCTCGTTGCCGATCCGGGGGACGAACATGCTCCCCCAGCCGTTTCCGGCCGAGAGCTGGGAGACACGGATCCAGATGGAAGAGGATTGATCGGCCTTCGCGCGATGATCCCAGCGGAATTTCACCTTAATACTGCCGTACGGGCTGGGATAGGGTTTGTCCTTCTGCCCCTCGGGACCCGTGACGACAGCCGTCTGGATTCCCTGAATCAGGGGCTTAGGGGTGGTGCGTGCGGTTCTGAAGGGAGTCGAGAATGGAATCGCGCTGAAATTACAGAGGAAACGGATTTCCTGAGCATCGGATTGCTCACTCGAGAAGCTGGGGGATGTAACCTCCAAGGTGGAGTTGCAGACAAGGTATTCCTCATTCCGGTCTTCCCGGGGAAAGTTGGAGAGGGTGAATCGTCGACTCGTACAGAGTCCAGGAAGGCGCCCCCTCCCATGCGAAAGCACTTGGCGACATTGAATCTCTTCCAGCCGGATGCGAGCAAACTGCTCTCCTTCTTCCGGGGATTGATAGCCTCCGGGAGCATCAAAATTCTTGAGATCCCGCTGCGCATGCTGCTGGATCTCCCCTTTGGTAAAAAGAAGTGCCGTGTTGGGGGAAGAATAGTCGTAGTCGTCAAGAGTCACCATGGCAGGCTGCAGGTCCTGAATAGTTTTCCACTCTTGGATTGTGCCGGGCAGTGAATTTTCGAACGGGTTATAGCGGATCTCTTCGTAGTCTGGAGAACGTCGGTGAACCGCAGCCGAATCGGAAAGAACCAAGGTATGCGTACCTTCCTCATGTTCGAAAAAGTAGGTGATCCCCGCGAACTCCATCAGGCGACTGACAAAGTTGAAAGCCGACTCACGGTATTGGATGCAGAATTCACGGGGAACATACTGATGGGTCAACGCCAACCGGAAGTCATGGAATCCGAATTCGGAGAAGACGTCCTGCAGAATCTCCGGTATGGCCTTGCCTTGAAAGGAGCGGCAATCGGTTGCCAGACTGAGAAGGGAAAGCCAGGGCACAACGACCGCCTGATAGGTTGCCAGATTCGGGAGAGAAGATGTTGCGGTCTGCCCGAAGGTTTTCACAAACCCGTTGAAATGCCGGTGGCCTCCTTTGGGAAGATCCAGGGTCACCGTGACCTGCCGCCCGATAATTTTGCTGAAGTCGATGTCGCCCTGCGGACTCTGCATCGTGAGGGTCATCTCGAAGGGACGCCCGAGTTCCTCCCTGTAGGTGAGGTTTTGTAGAAGCAAGACATCATCCCCGAGCGGAGTAGACAGTCTCATCTTTCTATTGGCTTGGGTGTACTTATTCGTTGCGGTGGTCATCCTTTGATCTCCTAAGATAAAAGTCGTGCGATGAATGAAATGAAGGGGCTAGAGCTAACTACATTATTTCCGCTCTTCCCAGAATCTTCAACCACATCGTCGAGGTCCCTCAGGAATCCGTGTGACATTTTCGTGCCGTCATAAAAAAAACGGCGCTGGAAGAATTCCAGCGCCGCCCTTACCAAACCAAAGCGAGGTTGTTTTGCTTAGAACACGAGCCGAACGCCGACACGGGGCATTGCAGTGGTGGTCACTCCGGCGCTGCTGTTGCCATAAAGCCAGCGGCAATCTCCAAAGAGTCCGACATGCTGGGAGACGCGATAGTCAAGTCCCAAGCCGACATTGCCATTGCCCTGGCTGACGGTATCCCAACTTGCACCGCCGCCAACCATGGCGTAGGGAGCAAGCCTCAGGGACTCAATCGGGTAGCGCAGGAGGATGTCTGCCTGAAGGCGATCGGTGGCGTTGACGGAACCAGAGTGTCCGTAGCCGCTCACGGAATTGTCAATGCCGACACCGAGATAACGGGTGAAGAAATAATTGACGCCTAGGTTTCCGCCAATCGACTCGCTCGATGAGCCCTGATAGGTTCCTGCAGCGCCCACGACAGCAACGTCGACCTGCCACTCATTGGCATGAAAGTATGTTGAGGCAGGAGCCACGACCACTTTTTTGGAAGCGGACTCTGTGCCGGCGAAGGATGTCGCAGCGGCGGCGATGACAAGGAGGAGAAGAGAGACTGGTTTTTTCATACGAAAAGAAATTCTTAAGTAAAAATTCTACTACTGAAAAGAAATTTCTTAATATGAAGCTACTCGGCCATCAGCGGGGGAGGCTGCCATGTCTCTGCGGCCAAGAGTTCCGGATCGGTGGCCCGGGCCTTGTCAACCGTTGATCCGGTAAAGTCGGCACCCTCGCGATTCGCGCCATGGAGGTTGGTCTCGGTAAGTTCTGCTTCACGAAGGTCTGCGCCGGAGAGGTCGCTGTTGCTGAGATCAGCCTGGGTGAGCACGGCATTCCGGAAAATGGCCCTCGATGCAACTCCTCCCCTGCAGATGATGCGCTCCATGCGGCAGGAACTGAAGTCCGTCCCCTCCATCAGGGTCTTGTCAAAGAAGGAGTGTCCGAGGGTGGAGCCGGCAAGGTTGGCGCCGTGCATCTTGGCTCCGGAGAAGTTGGCGTTGACGGCGATGCAACCGGCCATCTTCACATCGCTCAGATCGGCTCCGGGAAGGTTGCACCGGGTGAAGTTGGCTCCCGTCAGGTCGGCTCCGCGGAGATTGACCGCGGCCATCTTGGAGTTCATGAAGTCGATCCCGGAAAGATTCAGCCCGGAAAGGTCGATCGGGCCGAAGGTGCAGGTCCTGAAGATGGTGCCGGCAATGACGGAGTGGCGTAGGGGAATCTCGTTGAGCGGGCAGAGTTCGAAACGGGTCCGGGTGAAATTCGTTCCCGCGGGATTTGCCCGGAGGAAGTCGGTATGAAGGATCTGAGCCTCGGTGAAGTCGGCGCGGCTAAGGTCGGAATTTAGGAAACTCGTGCTCTCCTGCCTGCTTTGCGAGAGGTTTGCATCCGCAAGATTGCACCGGTGAAAGCGGGTCTTCCGCAGGGTCGTTACGCTCAGATCGGCCCCGGAGAAGTTGCACTCGTCAAATTCGCAACCCGAGAGGTCCCTTCCCGAGAAACCAACTCCCGAGAAGTCGGCCCCCTTGAACCGGGCCTTCAGAAGGTCGAACCCGCGGAAAAATTCCTTCGCAAAGCGCGCCCCCTCGAAATCGGCACGCGTGAGATCGGCCCCCTCGATATCGGTGCCCTCCAGATTGCTGCCCCGCAAGTCGGCGCGGGAGAGGTCGGCCTTTCGGAAAGAGGCCCCGGTAAGATCGGTATTGGTAAGGAGCGCGTCCGCCAAACGGGCCCCGTCGAAGATGGCACCGGAGAGGTTCGCCCTATTAAAGTTGGCACCCATGAGATCGGCCGTAGGGAGTTTGGCACCGGAGAGATTGCACTCCTCGAATAGCGCCCCTGCAAAGTGACCTCCAGAAAAATCAACCCCCGAGAGATCCAGCCGCCAAAATCTGAATCCCTCGAAGGAATCACCCTCCGCCAAACGTTCCAGAATCCACTCACGCTTGGGCGTAGGTGTTGGAGATACCGGCATGGAAAGGAAAACAATGGAAGACGCCGTGGATCCCACGGCGCGTGACCCGGATACGGATCAGTTTAGGTGTATCATCTTTCCCTGCACCTTGACATCACCCTCGGCCTGCTCGGTGATGCGCTCGGCGGTGAGGTGGTAGTCCTCCTCGACTGCCGTGGAGAGACGTCCGATGCGCTGGTGCAGGGCGTTCTTGATCCACTGGGTCACGTCGCAGAACCGCTGGAATACTTTGTTAGCGGTGAATTCCAGATTGTTGGCGAGGATCTCGACCTGCTCACTCTTGAGGCTGATCTGATCACCAGCCAAAAAGTCAATCTTCCCGTTCGGTGCATGGAACTCGATGTTTCCCGGGGCCGTGAAGGTCGTCGTGCCGGTGCCCTGAAGGAGACCGATTATGTACCACTCCCCTCCCCGACTGATCGCTAGCACTGTATCTCCGACAACCGGCTCATAGGCATGGAAGAGCGCCACCTGCGCCCAAGGAAACTCATCCGGACACTCGAGGCGAACACGCTTACCATCGACCTCTAGGATCGTTGCAGGTCCGAGATAGCCGCTCTGCGCCATAGTGCTGGGGATGATTGGTTCGTGGATCATTGGTAAGGAGTTTTTCGATAGTCTTATTCTTTACCCGAGAATCTGTTTCTATCAAGTACCGACCCTTGCTTTTTTTTAGGCGCCTGTGACAAACTTCAAAAACTTATGAGCAAGAAGTCCGATGAGCCCACACCCGAATCAACCGATTCACCTGAATCCCAGCAGAGGCCTCCCTTTTTCATGACGGAGGAGGAGTTCAATGCCATCATCAAAGCGTTGATGGCGCGCAAGGTGACCCATCCCTGCCAGCGTTGCGGACACACGAAGTTCGAACTCCAGCCCTCCTACACGACCATCCCGCTCGTTCCCAACCCGAACATGGCCAGCAGCTACGGGGTCTTCATCCCCGCCGCCATCGTGGCCTGCGGTAACTGTGGCAATCTCAGTTTTCACTCCCTCTCCCAACTCGGACTCTTCAAGGGGGGAGAGGCTCCACCCGACATCCAAATCAGCTAGGATCGGCACAGCTATCACCACGCCTGATCAGGCATGAACGACTGGATACCCTCACTAGTCGTCTTGATCGTCGGGGGAGTTCTGACGCTGAGTCTCGGCCCGCTGGCCCTGAGCTTGATTTCGAATTCGGTCAGGAGGAAGCAACTGCAACTCCACGGAGTCGCGGCTACCGTGGAGATCCTCGATATCCGCGACACACGGGTCACCGTGAATCTCAATCCTCAGGTAGAACTCTCCGTACGCATGCCTGACGGGAGCGTCGCCAAGTTCAAGATGTTCGTTTCCCGGGTGAAGTTCCCCAGACCCGGCGAGAAAATCAATATCCTCTACGACCCAGCAGATCCGAGCGTCGTGATGCCGGTTTAAAACCCCTATTTTTCTGAAAAGGTGGCCGAACACTTTTGGCCGCCAACATCAAAGTTAAATGTAGTGACTGGTGACTCATCCACAA
>Ga0114963_10000720_pt1 | contig 22491 bp, 21 predicted proteins | sample C_131016_EF_Meta_FD_87019 | JGI IMG/M metagenome (GOLD analysis project Ga0114963, IMG submission 87019) | Freshwater microbial communities from Lake Croche, Canada to study carbon cycling - C_131016_EF_MetaG | ecosystem: Environmental > Aquatic > Freshwater > Lake | place: Lake Croche, Canada...
GGGCTTGGTGATTGGATTTTCCGCCCTTCGTGCTAGGGTCGGAGCTTGATGACATGTAAGGAATAGACCGTTGAGCCAGCCAAAACCGGACCCATTCGAGATGTTGAAACGCGAAGCGGCAGCGCGTGCGGTGGCTACCGTCCGCTCGGGCATGACAGTCGGGCTGGGAACAGGCTCGACCGCGAGACATTTTGTCGATCTGCTGGCCGCCCGCATCAAGGCCGAGGGCATGGATATTGTCGGCGTGCCGACCTCCGAGGCCACCCGCCAGCAGGCCGCAGGGCTCGGCATTGTGCTCAGCACGCTGGAACAGACACCGGCTCTGGATGTCACGGTAGACGGCGCGGACGAGATCGACCCCGCTTTGCGGCTGATCAAAGGGGGCGGCGGCGCGCATCTGCGCGAGAAAATGGTGGCGTTGGCCTCCAGAAAGCTGATCATCATTGCCGATGAAACCAAACAGGTGGCGCAACTGGGCCGGTTCAAACTGCCGCTGGAAGTGGTGCCCTTCGGCTTGAATACCACGCAGCAACGCCTGGTTGACGTGCTGGCAGCCGCTGGCTGCCAGACGCAGATCACGCGACGCATGAAGCCGGATGGCGCGGCCTTTGTGACCGATTCCGGCAATGCGATTCTCGATGCCGATTGCGTGGTGATTCAAGATCCCGATGCGCTGGCGCGGGCACTCGACGGGGTCACGGGCCTGGTCGAACACGGGTTATTTATCGGCATGGCGACCGCGGCCATTCTGGCGACATCCGGCGGCATCCGCGTGATGGGGCAACTCGACTGATTTTTCTTTTTCCGACAGCGCAAGGGCTGCACTAGCGTAAAGGCTTGGTCATGACACAATTCGATGTGGATCTGTTCGTCATCGGTGGCGGTTCGGGCGGGGTGCGCGCCGGACGCATTGCGGCGGGTTACGGGGCCAAGGTCACACTGGCGGAAGAGAGCCGGATGGGTGGCACCTGCGTTATCCGCGGATGTGTGCCCAAAAAGCTCTATGTCTATGCCGGACGTTTTGGCGACGAGATTGCCGATGCGGTCGGTTTCGGCTGGGACATCGACCCGCCCAGCTTCGATTTCTCGATTTTGAAAGTCCAGAAAGACCGTGAAATTGACCGGTTGGAAAAGGCCTATCGCGGCAATCTCGAACGCTCGGGCGTCAACATTGTCGAAAGCCGTGCGGTGGTCACCGGCCCCCATTCCGTCCAATTGCTCAAAACCGGCGAGACGGTCACCGCCAAAACCATTCTGGTGGCCACCGGCGCACGGCCCTTTCTGCCCGATCAGGTCGTCGGGATCGAATTGGCCGATACGTCGGACGAGTTTTTCGATTGGGAAACCCTGCCCAAATCGGTAGTGATTGTCGGCTCCGGCTATATCGGGATCGAATTTGCCTGCTTGTTGGTCCGGCTGGGCGTCAAGGTGACGCTGGTGTTCCGCAGCGATTATGTCCTGCCGCATTTCGATCTGGATCTGCGTAAAGCACTCACCGAAGCCATGGCCCAATCGGGCATCACCATCCGCACGCAATCCTCTGTCGACAGGATCGAGGGACAGCGCGGGCGGTTGACCGTGCATCTGGACGGCGGCAACAGCATCGCCTGCGAGCGGGTGATCTACGCGACCGGTCGCAATCCCAATACCTATGGTTTGGGGCTGGAAACGGCGGGTATTACCCTGGGCAAACAGGGTGCCATTCCGGTGGATGAACATTCGCAAACCGTTGTGCCTTCGGTCTATGCGGTGGGCGATGTCACCAACCGCGCCGCTTTGACACCAGTGGCGATCCGGGAGGGCCATGCCTTTGCCGATACGGTGTTCGGTGGCCGCCCCGTGGTGGCCTCGCATGACATGATCCCGACCGCGGTGTTCTCGACCCCCGAACTGGGGACGGTCGGAATGAGCGAGGAACAGGCGCGTGCCAGCCATGCCAATGTCGTGATCTACAAAACCACTTTCCGGCCGATGAAAAACACCCTGTCGGGCCGCGCCGACCGCACTTTGATGAAACTGGTGGTCGATGGCGACACCGATAAGATGCTCGGTGTGCATATTCTGGGCGAGGCCTCGGGTGAAATGATCCAGTGCCTCGGTATCGCCATGCGGATGGGCGCAACCAAGCGCGATTTCGATCTGACCATGGCTGTCCATCCCACCGCCGCCGAAGAATTGGTTACCATGCGCACCCCGTTCGTGCCTGCGGGGTGAGGGCGGTCGCGACACGGTGCCGGTGACCATTTCACGCCAGGGAAAGCCATGTCTGCCGATTATGTCGATTTTGTTCTCGATGCGCTGGCTGACTGGCACAGGGTCACCAGCCGGCGGATGTTTGGCGGATACGGGCTCTATCGGGGGAGGTTGATGTTCGCTCTGATCGTCGACGACACCTTGTATTTCAAGGCCGACGACAGCACGCGCGGGGATTTCGAGCAGGCGGGTTGCGGCCCGTTTGTCTATCACGCCAGGGGCAAGCCGGTGGCGCTGTCCTATTGGCAGGTGCCGGCGGATGTGTTCGAGGATGCCGATCACCTGGGCCAATGGGCCCAAAAAGCCTATCAGGTTGCCGTGCGGGCCCAAGCCCTCAAACCCGGTTCCAAAGCAAGAAAAACCACCCGGCTCCAACAGGTTGACCCTGAGGACGAGTAAGGGTGCGGGCATGGGCAGGGACCAAATCTCTTGCGGCCCAACCGGCATATCCAACTGGCATCTTGGGGCGTGGTCGGTTATAAGCACGGCTTCTTGTCGGGTTCTGATGCCTTGCAAAGTCTAAAAGCAGAGCAAAAACGGAGATTGAGGCCATGTCTGATCGTTGGACACCGTCATCCTGGCGTTCAAAGCCTATCCAGCAGGTCCCGGTGTATCCCGATGCGGATGCGCTCAATGCTGTCGAGGCGCAGCTTGCCGGATTTCCGCCGCTGGTGTTTGCGGGTGAAGCCCGCAAATTGAAGCGCGCTCTGGCCAAAGTGGCTGCCGGCGAGGCTTTTCTGATCCAGGGCGGCGATTGCGCCGAGAGCTTTGCCGAACATTCCGCCGACAATATCCGCGACTTCTTCCGCCTGTTCCTGCAGATGGCGGTGGTGCTGACCTTTGCCGGCTCCTCGCCGGTGGTCAAAGTCGGCCGCGTGGCCGGACAATTCGCCAAACCGCGTTCGGCTCCCAACGAGACCATCGACGGGGTGGAACTGCCCTCCTATCGCGGCGATATCATCAACGGCATCGATTTCACGCCGGAATCACGCATGCCCGATCCTGTACGCCAGCTTGATGCCTATCGCCAGTCGGCCGCGACATTGAATCTGTTGCGGGCTTTCGCGACGGGTGGCTATGCCAATCTGGAAAATGCCCATCGCTGGATGCTCGGTTTCGTCAAAGACAGCCCGCTGTCGCACCGCTACGAGGAACTGGCAGGCCGCATCACCGAAACGCTCGATTTCATGCGCGCCATCGGGCTTGATCCCGAAGCGCATCCCGAATTGCGCGCCACCGATTTCTATACCTCGCACGAGGCGCTGTTGCTGGGCTTCGAGCAGGCGATGACCCGTGTCGATTCGACCACCGGCGACTGGTACGCCACCTCCGGCCACATGCTGTGGATCGGTGACCGCACCCGCCAGCCCGACCATGCCCATATCGAATATTGCCGCGGCATCCGCAATCCGATCGGCCTGAAATGCGGGCCGACCACCACGCCGGACGGTTTGCTGAAGCTGATCGATCTGCTCAACCCCGACAACGAAGCCGGACGTCTGACGCTGATTGCCCGCTTCGGGGCCGATCATGTCGGCATGCATCTGCCCGATCTGATCCGCGCGGTGAAGCGCGAAGGCCGCACCGTGGTGTGGTCGTGCGATCCGATGCATGGCAATACCGTCAAGGCGGGCTCGGGCTACAAGACCCGCCCGTTCGAGCTGGTCCTGTCGGAGTTGAAGTCGTTCTTCGACATCCACCGCGCCGAAGGCACCCATGCGGGCGGCATCCATCTGGAAATGACCGGCAAGAACGTGACCGAATGCACGGGTGGCGCACGCGCCATCTCCGATGCCGATCTGAGCGACCGCTACCACACCCATTGCGATCCGCGGCTCAATGCCGAACAGGCTCTGGAAGCGGCGTTCCTGATTGCCGAACAGCTCAAATCCGAAAAACTGGCGCGCGGCCGTCCGGTGGCGACCGCTGCCGAATAAGCCCAACAGGGCAGGAATGCAGAGGAGCTCTGCATTCCTGCCCTTGCATTTGACGGGTTGAATGATCATCTCCGCCGCAACAGGAGATTTCATGATGACAACCTATTTTATCTCGCACGGCGCCCCCGATCTGGCCCTTCACCCCTCCGACGCGGCCGATTTCATGCGCCGTTTCGGATTGGGCGGGCACAAACCCCGCGCCATTTTGATGGTCAGCGCGCATTATATGGCCGAGCGTCCGATGCTGTCGGCCGATCTGAAGCCCGAGATGATTTATGATTTCGGCGGGTTCGATCCCGCTTTGCGCGAGATCGTCTATCCGGCCCCCGGTGCGCCCGACGTGGCCCAAGAGGCGGTCGAGGCTCTGCGCGCGGCGGGTTTTTCGGCGCAACTCGAACATCATCGCGGTTACGACCACGGCACATGGGTGCCTTTGGTGCTGATGCACCCGCAAGCCGATATTCCGGTGGTCCAGCTCTCGGTCAATCCCCATGCGGGCCCCGAATGGCATTACCGGCTCGGACAGGCTCTGGCCCCTTTGGCACGCTCCGGCGTGCTGGTGATCGGTTCGGGCGCGGCCACCCATAATCTGCGCGAATTGTTCGGTAACCATTATCCTTTGGAGGCTCCGGCCCCCGATTGGGTGAAGGAATTCGGCGAATGGCTCGATGCCCGCATTGTCGGGGGCGACCGCGACGCGCTGCTCAACTACCGCACCAAGGCGCCTTACGGGCGTGAAAACCATCCGACCGAAGAACATCTGTTGCCGCTTTATGTGGCGATGGGGGCGGCAGGGGATGAAGCCCGTGGCGAGCGGATCCATACCAGCCACCAATATGGCGTGCTGATGATGGATGCCTATGCTTTTCACGCATAAAATCACGCCATACGACGACTGAAGACCGATCTGTGATTGCAGTGAGGCCTGTAGCGGGTTAAATGCCTGATATGGCACAGACAGATCGACTTCTTATCGCGCTGGCCCAACTCGATCCGACGGTCGGGGATGTGGACGGCAATCTCGGCAAGGCCCGCGCGGCGCGTGCCCGGGCCGCGCAACTGGGCGCGGATGTCGTGATGTTTCCGGAATTGTTTCTGGCTGGCTATCCGCCAGAGGATCTGGTGCTCAAACCGGCTTTCCAGCAAGCCTGCCGTGCGGCTTGCGATGTGCTGGCCCGCGAGACAGCCGACGGCGGTCCCTCCGTCCTGATCGGTCTGCCATGGTTCGAGGACGGACAACTGACCAATGCTTTCGTGCATCTCTCCGAAGGCCGGATCGATGCCCTGCGCCATAAGGTCGATTTGCCCAATTACGGCGTGTTCGATGAAAAGCGGGTCTTTGCTGCGGGTCCGATGCCCGGCCCGATCGTGATCAAGGGGGTCCGGATCGGCCTGCCGATCTGCGAGGATATCTGGACGCCGGATGTGGTGGAATGTCTGGCCGAGACGGGATCGGAAATCATTCTGGTGCCTAATGGCTCTCCCTATTGGCGCGACAAGAACGATACGCGCCTCAATATTGCCGTTGCGCGGGTCACCGAAAGTGGCTTGCCGCTGGTCTATCTCAACCAGGTGGGCGGGCAGGATGAACTGGTGTTTGATGGCGCGTCCTTCGTGCTCAATGCCAACGGCGCGCTGGCGGTGCAGATGCCGGCTTTTCGCGAGCATCTCAGCCTGACCGAATGGACCCGCGGTCCCGACGGCTGGGTCTGCAATGTGGGCGAACGCCATCTGGTCGAAGAGGGTGACCAGGGCGACTATGCGGCCTGTGTGCTCGGCTTACGCGATTATGTGAACAAGAACGGGTTCCACGGCGTGGTGCTGGGCCTGTCCGGCGGGATCGATTCCGCCATCTGTGCCGCAATGGCGGTCGATGCGCTGGGGGCGGATCGGGTGCATGCGATCATGCTGCCGTCGCGCTACACCTCCAAGGACAGTCTCGAGGATGCAGCCCTGTGTGCCTCGGCCTTGGGCATCCGTTATGACACGGTGCCGATCAGCGATACGGTCGATGCGTTCGAGGCCACGCTGGCACCGCTGTTTGCAGGGCGTAAAACCGATATTACCGAAGAAAATCTGCAAAGCCGCACGCGTGGCACCATATTGATGGCGATTTCCAACAAATTCGGCCCGATGGTGGTCACAACCGGCAATAAATCAGAAATGTCGGTCGGCTATGCGACGATCTACGGCGATATGAATGGCGGTTTCAATCCGATCAAGGATCTCTACAAGATGGAGGTCTACCGCCTGTCCGCTTTGCGCAACAGCTGGAAGCCCGAAGGCGCGCTGGGACCGGATGGCGAGGTGATCCCGGTGCGGATCCTGACCAAAGCCCCATCAGCCGAATTGCGCGACAACCAGACCGATCAGGACTCGCTGCCGCCTTACGAGGATCTGGACGCTGTTTTGGAACGTCTGGTCGAGCGGGAATTGCACGTCGCAGAGATTATCGCCGAAGGATTTGACGGCGACATGGTGCGCCGGATCGAACGGTTGCTGCATCTGGCCGAATACAAGCGGCGGCAATCCGCACCGGGCGTCAAGGTGACCTTGCGCAATTTCGGGCGCGACCGGCGCTATCCGATAGTCAACCGGTTCAGGGACCAGGGCCTGCCGCCCTACCAGCCCGATCAGGCTTTGCGCAAAAGCAGCACGGCTGCCAATATCATGGATATGACATGACCCCAAAAGTTCGCTTTGCTCCATCGCCGACGGGGCGCATCCATATCGGCAATGCCCGCACGGCGCTGATGAATTGGCTGTTTGCCAAACATCGCGGTGGCACATTCGTGTTGCGGTTCGACGACACCGATCAGGAGCGGTCGCGCGAGGAATATGCCGTTTCCATCGAGGCCGATCTGCACTGGCTCGGCATCCATCCCGACGAGGTGGCCCGCCAGTCACAACGCTTTTCGCTCTATGGAGCGGCAGCCGACCGGCTGAAAGCCCTGGGCCGGCTCTATCCCTGCTTTGAAACCGAGGACGAACTGGACCGTCGTCGCAAGCGGCAGGCGGCACGCGGACTTCCCCCCGTCTATGATCGGGCCGCACTGGCCCTGACCTCCGACGAGATTGCCGCGCTGGAAGCCGAGGGGCGCAAGCCGCATTGGCGGTTCAGGCTCGACCATCGCGTGGTGGCATGGCGCGATCTGGTGCGTGGCGAATGCCAAGTCGATTGCGCCTCATTGTCCGATCCTGTGCTGGTGCGCGCCGATGGCACCTATCTCTACACGCTGCCTTCGGTGGTGGACGATGTGGATATGGCGATGACCCATATCATCCGTGGCGAGGACCATGTCACCAACACGGCCGTGCAGATCCAGCTGTTCGAATTGCTCGGCACCTTGGTTCCGCAATTTGCCCATCATAATCTGTTGACCAATGCCAGTGGCGAAGGCCTGTCCAAGCGCATGGGCCACCTGTCCTTGACCTCCTTGCGCGAGGAAGGGCTGGAGGCGATGGCCGCGGCCTCGCTGGCGGTGCTGGTGGGCTCTTCCGAAGCCGTGCGGCCCGTAGCCTCGCTCGAGGCGTTGGCCCCTCTGGTTGACCTGAGCCGCCTGTCGCGGGCACCGGCCCGGTTCGACGAGGCCGAATTGCACCATCTCAATGCCCGCCTTCTGCATGATGCCGGTTTTGCTTCCGTGCAGGCCCGGTTGCAGGCCTTGGGGATCGAGGCCGATGAAGCCTTCTGGCTGGCGGTGCGCGGCAATCTGGAAACGCTCAAAGATGCCCTGATCTGGTGGCAGGTAGTGCGCGGGCCGCAGGTTTCCGTTGTCACCGATGCGGCTTTGCTGGCTGCGGCTTCTGCATTGTTGCCGCAGGAGCCATGGGATCAGGTGACTTGGGGCGCATGGACGGCGGCGATCAAGGCTGAAACCGGCCATTCGGGCCGCAATCTGTTCATGCCGCTGCGCCTGGCATTGACAGGTCACGAGCATGGTCCCGAACTCAAAGCCCTGTTGCCGTTGATCGGGCGGGAGCGGGCTGTGCTCAGGCTGTCGGGCGAAACAGCCTGAGCCACCAAAACACGCTCATGGACGATCTGTTCTGATGATGCGGATTATTCGGTGGATTGCGTTGTACTCGGCACAATCAGCCGGATTTTCTTTTTGCTGCCATCGCTGTCGATGATCTCGATCATCCGGTCCGATGCGGGCTTGGTGTTGGAGGGTTGAGGAGTTGCGACCTCTGCCGTGGCGGTTGGGGCCGCGGCCTTGCCTTTGGGCTGCTCGGCACGCGGACGCGACATTTCAAACGAGCGTTGTTCGGACACCTGGGTATCCGAACGGCCATTCACGGCAAGGATTTTTTCGGCCTCGGCCAGGGCCTCGCTCCAGCTTTGGCCCTGTTTGCGGCAGGCGCAAGACGGATCCGGCTTGTTCTGCCGGTATTTATAGGCATTGGCGAGCTGGCCGTATGTCGCGCCGCCATCAATGGTTGTGGCGGTTTCAGGGTCCTGTCCGATCGGCGCGATATACAGTGTGACATCCGCATTGGGGCAGGAGGCGCGGCATAGATCGGCATCAAGACCGAAGCGGGAGCGGCTGGCGACAGAGCTGATCGGGAAATAATAGCCGTCACAGCTGCGCACACACAGGGTGCGGTAGCCATAGCCCTTTTCATCCACCGGGAAGGCGGTCATCGGTGGTTCGTCCAACATTTCATTGTCGGAGAACGGGTTCTTGCCATTGCCGAACAGCAAATCCATCAAACCGTTGCGATTGGGTTGGCCGTTGCGCGCGCTCCCGGGGCGGCAATTGGTCTCGAGGGCGGCCTGAAGATTGGTGCGGCGTTCCTCGACAGCGGGATTGATGTTGCGTGCCGCTTCGGCATTCAGAGCGGTGACCGAATTCTGGTAGTCGCGGATCTGGCGTTGCAGATCGGTGCACTGCCTCGGGGGGTCACTGAAGATGTTGAAAATCTTGCGGGTGGTCGTGTCGCAACCGACCTGCTTGTAATAGTCCTGCGTGCGGCGCAAATCGGCCTGAACACTGCGGAGGGCCTCCTGATTGGCAGGCGTCCCACTGGCACGGTCAAGCCCGGCCAGTTCGGTGCGCAGGCTCTCGCAATAGGGCGATTGGGCCAATACGGGGGCAGCCACAGCCAGCAGCACAAGAACCAGGCCAGTGAGTTTGAGGCGTTGCGCCATAAAGCCAGCTATCCTTTGAATCAGCCCGTCACATCCAACCGTCAGAGCCTATGCCATAACGCGGGGATGGCAGGAATGCACGAGGATTTTGGCCATATCATGGCCGATTCAACAGGGAAAACGGGGTCTTATTTGCTGCAGGTGATCAGCACGCCGTTGCGCGGGGTGCTGCGCAAAGTGGTTGTCGCCAGCGTAGCGGTGATGTCACCGGCTGGCACAGGCTCGAATGCAATGGCCTGATTGTAGCCTTTGGCATCGCACCAGGCATTGGCCACAATCTGGGCGCAGCTGTTGCTGGTGGTCATGCAGGCTTCGAGATCATAGCCGTCATGGGCGGGGATGACAAAACGGCGGATGTCCTCGGCTGCAGCTGGATTGGCCAGCGTCAACAGGCCCAGCATCAGGGCCAAACCTGCAAATCGGTGCAATGTGTGGAGGCGATTCATCATGGACCCGCTTGTGTAGTCGCAAAAGTGGCCGCAATATGGCGATCAAATCCTTCCCAAAACGTTAATATCGGGGTCTATCGGCGAATATGATGAACGAAAGGTGAGTGGCCTGAACGGGACTTTATATAGGGTTCGGCTTGACCTTGGCGCGACAAAGGCGCATGTTGTTTCGATGAAAAAGACGATGATTAAGACGATTGCGATCATTTGCGGCTAGCATCATTGCTGGCCGGCCCCGTCATTTTCCCTCCAAGGATCGATACGGACACCGGCCAGCGGCAGGTCGCATTATGCTATGCACACCGAACGACTGGACGATATTGATGGCCTTGCAGCTTTACAACACCCTGACCCGCACCAAGCAGGCTTTTGTGCCCATGGATGCGGCCAATGTGCGCATGTATGTGTGCGGGCCGACAGTGTATGACTTTGCCCATATCGGCAATGCGCGGCCCGTGATTGTGTTTGATGTGCTGTTCCGCCTGCTGCGGCATGTGTATGGCGACAATCATGTCACCTATGTGCGCAACATCACCGATGTCGATGACAAGATCAACGACCGCGCAGCCCGCGATTTCCCCGATCTGCCGCTTAACGAGGCGATCCGGCGGGTCACAGAAACCACCGCCGACCAGTTCCATCAGGATGTCGCCGCCTTGGGCTGCCTGCCGCCCAGCATCGAACCGCGCGCCACCGAGCATATCGACGAGATGACGCAGATCATCGAACGGCTGGTGGCCGGTGGCTTTGCCTATGTGGCCGAAGGACATGTGCTGTTCTCGCCTTCCGCTCAAAATGCGGCCGGTGGCGTGTTGCCGCGCTACGGCGCATTGGCCAATCGCTCGCTCGATGAAATGATCGCCGGAGCGCGGGTCGATGTCGCGCCCTACAAGCATGATTCAACCGATTTCGTGCTCTGGAAGCCCTCCAAAGAAGGCGAGCCGGGCTGGCCGTCGCCGTGCGGCATGGCCTCTCTGGGTCGTCCGGGCTGGCATATCGAGTGCTCGGCGATGAGCTGGAAACATCTGGGCGAGGTGTTCGACATTCACGGCGGCGGGATTGATCTGGTCTTTCCCCATCACGAGAACGAGGTGGCGCAATCCACCTGCGCCTTTGGCCATTCGGCGATGGCGAATGTGTTCATGCACAACGGTTTTCTTCAGGTCGAGGGCAAGAAAATGTCCAAGAGCGAGGGAAATTTTGTCACTATCAACGAGCTGCTGGCCACCGAGCGGTTCGGCGGGCGGGCGTGGTCGGGGCAGGTTCTGCGTCTGGCCATGCTGCGGACCCATTACCGCCAGCCGATCGACTGGACGGTGGCCTCCTTGCTAGAAACCGCTGCCACGCTCGAGCGCTTGTTCGACAAGGCCGAAGGACAAACGAGCGGGCCGGTTGATCCCGAGGTGCTCGCCGTCTTGTGCGACGATTTGAACCTGCCGGGAGCACTGGCGCGCATCCATAGTGTGAAGGATCCGGCTATTTTGGCCGGCACCCTGTCTTTGTTAGGATTTTCCATGAATCGCGATGATTTGAAAACGTCCGGCCCCCGGCCCACAGTGGATGCGGTGGCGGTGCAGGCCTTGATCGATGCCCGGATTGCGGCACGCCACGGCAAGGATTGGGCGGAATCGGACCGTATCCGCGATGAACTGCTGGCTCTTGGCATCCAGATCATGGACAGCAAGGATCCCGTGACCGGCGAGCTGAAAACCGAATGGGAAGTCAAGCGGTGACCGTCAAGCGGCTTTCCGACACGGTGGCACCTGCCTTGCGGCCGTTCCTGCCCAAGGATACGCCGATGCTGGCCCGCATCTACCGCGCCAGCATCGAGCAATTAGCGGCCGAGGACTATTCCCACGGCCAGATCGAGGCCTGGGTGTCTTTGGCCGATGACGAAGCCGCATTCGGCGAACGGTTGGGCCAATCGCTGACGCTGATTGCCACGCTGAACGGTCTGCCCGCAGGGTTTATCAGCCTCAAGGGGCCTGACCATATCGACATGCTCTATGTCGCCCCCGGCGTAGCGCGGCAGGGTGTAGGCAGTTTTCTGCTCGACGCCATCGAAAAAATCGCCGGAGCGCGCGGCGCGACGCGGTTGAGCGTCGATGCCAGTGACACCGCCAGCCCGTTTTTCGAACACCATCTCTATCTGGTAGAACGGCGCAATACCGTGCCGGTCAACGATGAATGGCTCGGCAATACCACGCTTTACCGCTTTCTTACGACCAGCCAGCCGGTGCCGGACCCATCCGCGCCCAACGGCCCGTTGCATTGACAGGTTCGACCATGACCCACCCGGCGCCCGCTTCTCCCGATCGGCTCTATCTGTTCGACACCACCCTGCGCGATGGCGCGCAGACCACCGGTGTCGATTTCTCGCTGGAGGACAAGCGGCAGATTGCCATGTTGCTGGACAGGTTGGGGGTGGATTATGTCGAGGGCGGCTATCCCGGTGCCAATCCGCTCGACAGCGAATTTTTTACACAAAAGCCGACCAAAAAAGCCCGTTTTGTTGCCTTCGGCATGACCAAGCGGGCGGGACGGTCGGTCTCCAACGATCCCGGGTTCAATGCCTTGCTCGACAATGCCGCCGACAGTGTCTGTCTGGTGGCCAAGTCATGGGATTACCACGTCCATGTCGCGCTTGGCATTTCGCTCGAGGACAATATCGAGGGCATCTCCGAATCCATAGCGGCCATTGTCGCGCATGGCAAAGAGGCGATGCTGGATTGCGAGCATTTCTTCGACGGTTTCAAGGCCAATCCGTCCTATGCCCTGTCCTGTGCCAAGGCGGCCCATGCGGCGGGCGCGCGCTGGGTGGTGCTGTGCGACACCAATGGCGGCACCCTGCCGCACGAGATCGAGGCGATTGTGACCGAGGTAGCCCGCCATGTGCCCGGCAGCCATCTGGGCATCCACACCCATGATGATACCGGCAATGCGGTGGCCAATTCACTGGCGGCGGTGCGTGCCGGAGTGCGGCAGGTGCAGGGCACGCTGAACGGATTGGGTGAACGCTGTGGAAATGCCAATCTGGTGACGCTGATCCCCACACTGGTGCTCAAGCCGGCTTTTTCCGAACTGGTGAGCACCGGCATCGATGCTGCGCGTCTGGCCGATATTACCGCCATCTCGCGCACCATGGATGAATTGCTCAATCGTTCGCCGCAACGCCATGTGCCCTATGTCGGGGCATCGGCCTTTGCCACCAAAGCGGGCATCCATGCCTCTGCGGTGATGAAAGACCCGAAAACCTACGAGCATGTCGAGCCCGAAGCGGTCGGCAACCGCAGGGTGCTGCTGGTGTCCGACCAGGCCGGAAAGTCCAATATTCTGGCCGAGCTGGACCGGTTGGGCATCGAGGTCAACAACAAGGATCCGCGCGTCTCGCGCTTGCTCGACGAGGTCAAGGAGCGCGAGGCCCAGGGCTATGCCTATGAAGGCGCGGATGCCAGTTTCTTTCTGCTGGCCAAGCGGGTTCTCGGTGAGGTGCCCGAATTCTTTACGGTCGAACGCTTCAAGGTCAATGTCGAACGCCGCTACAATGCCAGCGGCGAACTGGTGACGGTGGCGGAAGCGATTGCCAAGGTGCGGGTCGGGGACGAGGTGTTCATTTCGGCCGCCGAAGGCAACGGGCCGGTCAACGCGCTCGATGTCGCCTTGCGCAAGGATCTGGGCAAATACCAGCATCTGATCGCCGGACTTGGGCTCTATGACTATAAAGTGCGGATTTTCCACGGCGGCTCGGACGCCGTTACCCGCGTGCTGATCGAATCCGGCGACGAGTTGGGCGGACGCTGGACCACGGTCGGCGTCTCCTCCAACATCATCGATGCCTCGTTTCAGGCTCTGATCGATTCGATCACTTACAAATTGCTGATCAGCGGGGCAGAAGTCTGATCGGCTTTGGTGCGGCGGGCTGAATCCATAAGCATCGGCACGGCATCCTGCGGCTTTTCGGCCACCAGATAGCTAACCTCCAGCCCCTCGCGGATGAATTGCGCCTGCCGCATATGGGCCAGCAGGACCAGCAGCGGCTTCCAGAACCCGTTCACATCCAGCATCAGAATCGGTTTCTTGTGGCGGCCAAGCTGGGCCCAGGTCAGTTGCTCGACCAATTCTTCCAGCGTGCCGATCCCGCCCGGCAGCGCGATAAAGGCATCGGAACGCTCATACATCATCTGTTTGCGGGTGTGCATATCGGGCACGATCACCGTTTCCTGGACCGTATCCAGCATCAATTCGCGCTTTTTCAGAAATTCGGGAATGATGCCGGTGACATGGCCGCCGTGGTCCAGCACGGCGCGGGCCACGGTGCCCATCAAGCCGACATTGCCGCCACCATAGACCAGACGCAACCCGGCCTGGGCTATACTGGCTCCGAGGATGTCAGCGGCTTTGGTATAGGCCGGATCATTGCCGAAGCCCGATCCGCAATAAACACATATGGTTTCAATCTTGCTCATGGCCAGAATCTCGCATGGCGGTATGGTCAGGGTCAATGCCGAACCGACTATCTTGTCACGCGGCTCCTTGCTATTCTGTACGCGTTCGGGTGAGTTTAGGAGTTCATGATGACATTCTGGCGTCTGTCCCTCTGGATTGCGATACCGGCTCTGTGCGTCGGATTGGGTGTGGTGCTGTTGTCACCGTCCTCTGATCAAAAAAACGAGACGCCGTCGGTCGGTTCGCCCCAAACCGCTGTCAAAACCGATCAGCCGGTAGGCAGTAAGGCCGAAATGGGTCTGACGCCAAGTTTCGACATTGTCAGGCTGGAGCCCAATGGCGATCTCGTTGTTGCCGGACGCGCCGGCCCCAAGGCGACTGTCACGCTGCAGATGGACGGCAAGGACTGGGACAAAGCCACGACCGACGAAACGGGCCAATTCGCCATGACCCCGAAATCGCTCAGCCAGGGGCCGCACCAGCTTGCGCTGGTGGCCAGGATGCCGGATGGCAAAGAGTATAAATCGGCGCAGGTTGTCGCCCTCGATGTGCCAGCGCGCGGCGGGCAGGCTGTGGCGGCGCTGATTTCACCCGATCAGCCGGCCAAATCGCTGTTGTCCGGTCAAGGCATGGCACTGGCTCCCGGCCAGCGGGCTCCGGTGGTGATCTCGCTGGTTGAAACCCAGCCCAATGGCACCTTCTACGCCGCAGGGCGCGCCGCCAGCGGCGCGCTGGTCCGGCTTTACCTCAATGACAGTTTTGTCGCCCAAGGCGGTACCAGCCCGACGGGTGAATGGTCGTTTGCCATCGTCAAAGGTCTGACACAGGGCCAGTATCGCGTCCGGATTGACGAACTCGAGGGGGCTGGCGGCAAAGTCATGTCGCGTGCCGAAGTGCCGTTCGATTATTCCATGCCGGCGGCTGCCGAGACGGCGTCGGCCTCGCCGCGTGCCGCGGCTGTGGAAGTGGCCGAGGTGCAATCAACCACCGTCAAGCGCGGTGACAATTTGTGGAACATCAGCTCTAAATTCTATGGCGAAGGCTTGCGCTATACCGTGATCTATCAGGCCAATTCGGGGCAGATCCGCGATCCCAACCTGATCTATCCCGGTCAGGTCTTTGTGGTGCCCAAAGACAAGCCCTAAGGCGGGCAAGTGGCATCCAGCCGGAATAAGCGGCTGATATGCGGGAATTGCGGTGCAAAGCGGGTCGGGCAGGTTTATAGAGAGAGAAATGTTCTCTCCCAGAGATCCTGTCCATGGTTGATTCCTCTCCCGCTTCCGGCCATCCCGCAACGGTCAAACCGCTTCCCAAAGAGGCTTTGACCAAGCGGATCGAGGCGCGTCCGGCCCGTTCGCGCGTCAGTGCCGACAAGGGGCATCTGCTCTCCACCTTCCGCGAATTGTGGACCTATCTTTGGCCGCGCGACCGTGCCGATCTGCGCTTGCGGATTTTGTGGGCAACCCTGCTGCTGGTCATTGCCAAACTGGTCACGCTGGCGGTTCCCTTTACCTTCAAATGGGCGACCGACGCGCTTGCCCCCCTGCTGGAGCGCAAAGCGGCTGGCGAAACCTTCTCGTTAAGTTCAGCACTCTACATGGCGCCTTTGATGTTGACCCTGGCCTATGGGGCTATGCGCGTGATGATGGCGCTGTTGACCCAGTTGCGCGATGCGCTGTTTGCCTCGGTGGCCATGCATGCAGTACGGCGGCTGGCCATTGAAACATTCGAGCACATGCACCGGCTGTCGCTGCGCTTCCATCTTGAAAAGAAAACCGGTGGTTTGACGCGGGTACTGGAGCGGGGCCGCTCCGGCATCGAAACCATCGTGCGCATGACCATGCTGACGGCGATCCCGACGCTGGTGGAATTCGTGCTGATTCTGGCGGTGCTGCTATATGAATTCGACTGGCGCTATGCGCTGGTCACGGTGGTGATGATCTTTGCCTATATGCTGTTCACCACAATGGCGACGCAATGGCGCATCGGCATCCGCCGCACCATGAATGAATCCGACACCGAGGCCAATACCAAGGCAGTCGACAGCCTGTTGAATTACGAAACCGTCAAATATTTCGGTGCGGAGGACCGCGAGCGCGACCGCTACGACCGCTCGGTGGCCCGCTTTGAATCGGCCTCCGTGCAGGCCTATAATTCCCTGGCGGTGCTGAATGCCGGCCAGGCAACCATTTTCACGCTCGGCCTGACCGTGTGCATGGCGCTGGTGGTGGACGGTATCGTCGAAGGCCGCAACACGCTGGGTGATTTTGTCTTTATCAATGCCATGCTGTTGCAACTCTATCAGCCGCTCAATTTCATGGGCATGGTCTACCGCGAGATCAAACAGGCGGTCACCGATATCGAAATGATGTTCGATGTGCTCGACCGTGCCCCCGAAGTGGCTGATGATCCGTCCGCCAAGCCCTTGCAGGTCGGCACCGGCACGGTCCGTTTCGACAATGTCGTGTTCAGCTATGTGCCCGAACGGCCGATCCTGCGCGGGATCAGCTTCGAGATCCCGGCCGGAAAGACCGTGGCGGTGGTAGGCCCGTCCGGTGCGGGCAAATCGACCCTGTCGCGTCTGCTCTACCGCTTCTACGAGCCGCAATCGGGCCATATCACCATCGACGGGCAGGACATCAACGAAGTCACACAGGTGTCCTTGCGCGCCGCCATCGGCATGGTGCCGCAGGATACGGTGCTGTTCAACGACACGATCGGCTACAACATCCGCTATGGCCGCTGGGACGCGACACAGGCCGAGATCGAGGAAGCCACCCGTCTGGCCCAGATCGACAGTTTCATTGCCTCGCTGCCCGAGGGCTATAATACGAGTGTCGGCGAACGCGGGCTGAAATTGTCGGGCGGCGAAAAGCAGCGCGTAGCGATTGCCCGCACCCTGCTCAAAGCCCCGCCGATCCTCGTGCTCGACGAGGCCACCTCCGCGCTCGACAGCTTTACCGAAAAGGACATCCAGGATTCGCTCGAACAGATGTCGCGCGGCCGCACCACGCTGGTGATCGCGCATCGCCTGTCGACCATCGTCAATGCCGACGAGATCATCGTGCTGGATGACGGCGTGATCGTCGAACGCGGCAACCACGAAGCCCTGATCACCAGCGGTGGCGTCTATGCCCAGCTGTGGAACCGCCAGCGCGAGGTCGACGAAGCCCAGCAAACCCTCCAGCGCGTCGCACAGGAAGAGGGCAAGCGGGGCCGGGAAGGGTAAGCAAAACCTCTGACCCTCAAACCGCACTGTCATGACCGCCCCTTGTGGCGGTCATCCACGAGTTGGGAAAGGGGCTTCAAAGGGCTCTCCAAGGCCCGTTATTATGGCACTATCCGGTCAATAGGACTCAAAAAGCCCCACAAAACCTTGACCCATGCCCGCGAGCCTGTCACATGCTGGGAGCAGGATTGCTTGTGAGGATGATGAGATGAGCCTGGTTGCCTCTGTTCGACGGATATTTGTGCCGATCCACCCCGAGGGTCTGCCCTTTATTGCAGTGTTTGCCGTGGCCGCGCTGCTGATGGGCTGGCTGTGGATACCGTTGTTCTGGGTCGGGCTGGTACTGACACTATGGTGCACCTATTTCTTCCGTGATCCAGTCCGCGTGACGCCGCAGCGCAGTGGTCTGGTTGTTTCGCCGGCCGACGGGCGGGTCTCGATGATCATCCGTTGCCTGCCACCGGTGGAACTGGGCTTGTCGGACGAGCCGATGCAGCGCATCTCCATCTTCATGAACGTATTCGATTGCCACGTGAACCGCGCGCCGGTGGACGGTAAGATCGAAACCATCGCCTATCGTCCCGGCCTGTTTTTGAATGCAGAACTGGACAAAGCCAGCGATGACAACGAACGCAACGGACTGGTGATCGTGACCGAGGAAGGCGCGCGCTATGGCGTTGTGCAGATCGCCGGCCTGATCGCCCGCCGTATTGTCGGGTTCCGCCACGAGGGTGACCATCTGGAAGCCGGTGAGCGCTTTGGCCTGATCCGTTTCGGCTCGCGTGTCGATGTCTATCTGCCCGATGGCGTGACGCCGCTGGTGGAAGTGGGCCAGACCATGCTGGCTGGCGAAACCGTGCTGGCCGATGCGGGGGCTGTGAAACGGCCGTCTTTCGCCCGGATCTGACCCCCCAGGATCACTATTTTGGCCATAATCCTGTGATGATGGTTGAAGCCGGACGGTGATGCGGTAAAGTATGCGATATGACCGAGTTATTTCCGCCTTTCGAGCCAGGTGACGAGCCTAAGACGCGCCGCTTCAAGCCGGTGCCGATGCGGTTGCTGTTGCCCAATCTGATCACCTTGCTGTCGCTCTGTTCCGGCCTGACAGGCATGCGTCTGGCCATCGAGAACAAGCTGGAAATGGCCGTTGCGGCCATTTTTGTCGCGGCCATTCTCGACGGGCTCGATGGCCGGGTGGCCCGCATGATGAAGGGCACCTCGCGCTTCGGGGCGGAACTTGATTCGCTGGCCGATTTTATCAGCTTCGGCGTTGCTCCCGCGGTCATCCTGTATTTCTTCTCGCTGCACAGCCTGCATTCGCCGGGCTGGATCATCGTTCTGCTGTTTGCCTGTGCCTCGGCGCTGCGTCTGGCGCGCTTCAATGTCGCGATTGACGATCCCGGTCGTCCGGCGTGGCAGAAAGACTTTTTCGTCGGCATGCCGGCGCCTGCCGGCGCTTTGACCGTGCTGTTGCCGGTCTATCTGCATCTGATCGGATTGACGCATCCGCAAGGGGCAGCGTTGCAAGGTCTGCTGGTGCAGGGAACGGTCGGGCTCGAGGCCCTCTATATCCTGTTTATCGCCTTCATGATGATCAGCCGCATTCCGACCTATGCGGGCAAGACTTTGGGCTCGCGGGTGCCTCGCCCGGCGGTGATCCCGCTGTTTATTGTCGTGGTGGCCTTCGTGGCCTTGCTGGCGACCATGATGTTCGAAATGCTGGCCTTGCTGACGGTGGCCTATCTGGCCTGTATTCCGCTGATGGTCCGGCGTTATCGGCAATTGGCGGCGGAAGAGGCGCGGGGTGCGGCGGCCGGAACCGATGTTTGACGCAGTTGTACACTTTGAAAGATGCCTTGTGCCGGTTCGCACAGAGTTTTTGCATCAAAGGTGTTCACAAATCTGCTGATTTCGATTAGGGTCCGGCCCTCTCGATACGCTCCAGATGGTGGAGCGACGGAAAAAGGTTTTGCATGGCGAAGGAAGAGCTTCTCGAATTCCCGGGCGTGGTCAGCGAATTGCTGCCCAATGCGATGTTCCGGGTCCAACTGGAAAATGATCATGAGATCATTGCCCATACGGCTGGCAAAATGCGGAAAAACCGTATTCGTGTTCTGGCTGGTGACAAGGTGCTGGTTGAAATGACCCCCTATGATCTGACCAAGGGCCGGATCACCTACCGTTTCAAATAGTCTGCCCGACATGGCTCATCCTCTCCTTGGGCCGTCTGGGGATCATGCGTCCTTGATTTTGGCGTCTGCCTCTCCGCGTCGTTTGTCCCTGCTGGCGCAAATCGGCATTGTGCCGGATGCTGTGCTGGCCAGCGAGATTGACGAGAGCCCGCTGCCACGCGAAAAGCCGCGCGCCCATGCTATCCGGCTGGCCCATGAAAAGGCCGAAGCCGCGCGCAAGTTGCGGCAGGATCAATCGCCCGCTTATCTTCTGGCTGCCGATACGGTGGTCGGTGTCGGCGCACGGATCTTGCCGAAGGCCGAGACAGAGGCGCAGGCGCGGGCCTGTCTGGCCCTGCTCACTGGGCGTGGCCACAGGGTGTTTACGGCCATCTGCCTGATCACACCCGAAGGAGCCCATAAAAGCCGCTGTGTGGAGACGCGTGTGACGTTCAAGCCGCTCTCACAGGCCGAGACCGAGGCCTACATTGCCTCGGGTGAATGGCGCGGCAAAGCCGGCGGCTATGCGATCCAGGGATTGGCTGCGGCGTTTGTGACCAAGCTGGTCGGCAGTTTCTCGTCGGTCGTCGGATTGCCTCTGGCTGAAACCGCCAATCTGCTGGCGGGTTCGGGTTATCAGGTGATCCAGCGCTGGCCAACGGCACAGTCATCCTCTTCCTGATCCTGACAGGTGCAAACCGTGCGCCCCCAACCGCGAGCCATGCCGGCATGAGCCCTCCCGACCGTGAGACCTCCTCCCCCGATGCTTTGCCATCCCAGCCATGCCCGCTCTGCGGCAAAGCCATGGCGCTGGCCTATCGTCCGTTCTGCTCGAAACATTGCGCAGATCTCGATCTGTCGCGCTGGCTGAATGGCGTCTATGCCGTGCCGGCCACGCCCGATCCCCTGGAGGATGATGACGAGATGCTGGCCCAACTGGCTAAAGAAATCGGGCTTGATGGTGCATAATAATAGCCGATAAGCAGATTAGTCTGCTCTATGGGCTGGACAGGGCGGATCATGCTTGCTAAATGAAGCCTCCGTTTGGATGTGTCTGTTTGCAAGCGCAGGATGCGGGTCCGGTCGAAGTGTGTGATGGAGCTGTTTTCAGCTCCTTTGTTCCGACACGGAGTTGATTTGATGGGCGCATAGCTCAGTTGGTAGAGCAGCTGACTCTTAATCAGCGGGTCCAAGGTTCGAATCCTTGTGCGCCCACCATCAAATCACTGAAATATAAGGATAATTTAAATCCTTATTATCGATTTTCCTGAAAAACTCGACACTTAAAAAGTTATACAACGTTCTACAATCTTTGATTGCAGAGGTGTGTCTAAACCTCTCTTTTGTCCCATCGCCCAACTTCAATCAAAATCATTGCGATGCAAACCATGATCAGACCGTATGCCTTTTTGTTGGTTGTTCTGTCGAGCGACAGTGTGATTTTGATTTGGAGATTTGAACGAGTGAAATCATCAAGATTTTTTTCTGAATCGATCCAATTTATAAACATGAAGTCGCTTCGGTGTCAGTTTTAATAAATTGCTATAACCCTCATTGAATGGTTCAATCCCGATAAAGGTAGCGATGAGGTTCAATATGAAATGTCTGTTCAAAAACATTGCCCTTGCTGCAATGTTCCTGACGCTTTCGATGGCCCAATCTAATGCTCAAACACAATCGACAACGGTCAGCGTTGGCGGGGTCAATGCTGTCCTTATCAAACCGAGCAAACCCGTTGGATCTTTGATCCTGTTGGCGGGGGGTGACGGGCGTATCGGGGTTGAGGGGAATGGTACGATCATCAAAGAGGGTAACCAGCTGGTCCGGACCCGGATGAATTATGCGCAAAAGGGATTTGCCGTTCTCGTGCCCGATTACGGATACAATTTATCCGAGCTGGTCGAGTATATGCGGGGCATACAAAAGCCTGTGACCGTTGTGGGAACAAGCAGGGGAACGCAACGTGCTGCCAGAGGCATCTCCAAGGGGGCCAGACCGGATAAATTGGTGCTGACATCAGGCTTCTTGAGCAATGCGTCAGGTGATACCGAGAATATGATCAATATTTTGGAAAGCCCGACCCTGCTGCCGCCCACACTGGTCATCCATCACAGACATGATCATTGCAAACTTACCCTTCCCGATGGTGTTCAGGACTTTGTGTCGTGGAGCAAGGGCAAGTCCCGGATTGTGTGGCTGGAGGGCGGAGACGAGGTCGGCAATCCCTGTGAAGCGCAGTCCCACCATGGATTTAGGGGGATTGATCAGAAGGTTGTGGATTTGGTGTCCGGATTTGCCAGATAGGTTTGTTTCGCCACTCTTTAATTCCGATCCCTCCACTCGGCTTATCGGATCACATCGACCAGAATTTCATTGTGGCGGAGAAATGGCAGCGTCCAGGGGGGATTGTAGAAATATGATCTTGAAATACCGTTCTGTTTCCATGTCGTCGATTTCAAGCTGTCGACCAGTTTGGCCTGTTGTTCTTTGATGTTCTCTTCATTTGTAAAACCTGAATAGTGGCGTACGGCCACCAGATGCTCCGGCAATGAAATAATTTTGATGGTCTTGTCGTTAGGCTGAGGTAAATTGCCCAAGTTATATTCGGATGGCATAAAAAATCGCATCGTCATTGTTTCCGCATCATTCCTGACATCGACAGGCGCGGTCATGGCGATCTTGCTGCTTTTGTCCGTGCCGGACCGTTCAACGGGTGCGGTCATGTCAATTTTTGAATTGGTTGTGTTGTCGCCAAAAATATAGGCCGCCAGTTTTCCGAAAGCGGCATTTTCGGTCCGCTGGCCATTTGTCTTGGTGACAGTGACTTCTGCCGCGATGCGGGGGGCATAGA
>Ga0114963_10000721_pt1 | contig 22483 bp, 28 predicted proteins | sample C_131016_EF_Meta_FD_87019 | JGI IMG/M metagenome (GOLD analysis project Ga0114963, IMG submission 87019) | Freshwater microbial communities from Lake Croche, Canada to study carbon cycling - C_131016_EF_MetaG | ecosystem: Environmental > Aquatic > Freshwater > Lake | place: Lake Croche, Canada...
ACCATGCCATCCATCAAGCAACGATCATGCAATATGCCCTGAAATCCAAATCCTTTGTAATTATAAAACAAATTCTCAAACTCTTTGTTAAGAATTAATGTCTGAGTAACATCATTTGCACCTTTCTCATTTATATCACAATTATGCCAACGCTTAATAAGTCTAGTCACCTCGTCAATATAGCAAAGTTTAGAGCCATAATACTCCTTACACTTCTTTAAAAGAGTAGTCTTACCCGAACACTGCGGACCTGTAAAAGTAAAAATCATTTGCCCCACTTACCATTATATACTATTTCTGCAATAATGCCATATACTGCTGAATCTCTAAATGCGTCCATAACTGGCTCATTTGCAGAGCTCATAGCTTTTTTCTTCAATACCAAATTAATTAATCGCTGAATCTTATCATTAAGACGCACTACAATAGCAGATATGGCAGCAAATCTATCCTCTTGCTTTACTAAATCAGAACCAAGAGAAATATTGCCTGGACCGTAATCAAATTGCTTCTTACAAAACGTTTCATATAATTCAGCTTGTATTTTTTGAAACTCTTTGCATGTCTCAGGAAAATTCTTTTCTACATATTTTACAACATCATCTTTGTTCATAATCTTACCCCGTAAGCGACGTTATTTAAATTCAACGCACCAAGATTGCAACCACCAGCATAACTAATTGCGCTTTGCAGGTCTTGTTTAATTTCTTCAAGCTTTTCGATATATGTAAAGGTATCTGTATCCATAAGCTTCATTGTACCTTCAATGTTCTTCTTTTCAATCTTATTGTGCACACTTGCTGATCCAAAGTACTGTTTGTAGCGTCGACCATTTGCATCCTTTACAAGAGGTGCAGGACTATCAGAGCAAGCAGCAAATATTGACCCACACATCACCATACTAGCTCCTGCAACAAGAGCTTTGGCAATATCTCCATTGCAGCGCACTCCACCATCAGCAATAATAGGAATATCTCTATCCTTAGCACATTCTATAATACAGCTAAACATAGGATATGTAAACCCTGTCTTATCTTTTGTAGTGCAAGCATAACCACCACCAATTCCAACCTTTACAGCATCTGCACCAACACTATGCAGATACTCTACGCCTTGAAATGTAGCAACATTGCCTGCAATAATCTTAGCAGCTGGCAATACTTGTTTAATATGTATAATTTGATCTGTTACTTTGGAATGATGACCATGTGCCACATCAATTGTTATAAAATCTACTCTCATCATACTCTGTGAAATGGCAGTGATGAGATTTCGATCTTTTTGTTGAATACCAACACTTATAGATACAGTGTTAAATTTTTGAGAATTAGCATACCGTATAAAGTTTTGTACATCTTCATCAAACCTATGCATAATATAAAAATAACCATGTTTATCCAATAACTTACATGTGTCTGCATCGACACAACATTTCATATTAGCAGGCATCACAGGGAGCTTAAATTCATGACCACAGAACATTACACTTGTATCTATTTCAGATCTAGATTGAATAGAATTAAAATTTGGCTTGAGAAAAACATTCTCATAGTGTAGAGATATATCCATATTAACGTTCTAAAATTTTATATGCTGTAAAAAAGCTTTTCCAGAGATCTAGTGCAGTATCGCGTAACGCCCCATACACACCATCCAGAGTCATGCCTTCAATGCTAACACCTTGACTCATCAATATTTCACCTTCATCTACACCTGAAGTCACTCGATGTATCACACACCCTGCTAATTTATATCCTTCTGTGAAAGCTCTTTCCTGTGGGTTAAATCCTTTTAGTGCAGGATACTTGTCAATTAATCCAGGATGTAGATTATATATCTCGTATTTTTCGCAAATCTCTTTGGGTACAATTCTTAAGAAGCCATGCAACGTAATTACCGGATTCCTAAAACGACACAAAACATTCTCATAATCTTCTACTGTTGGTTTTTGAGGCAGCTGTGTCCAGATATTTTCATTAAGTTTTTGCGATCTAAATTTTGTAATTTCAAGCAGTCTTTTATTAATTTTCTTATGATCCTGTTTATTGGTCACAATACAATTAGGATATACACCAAGTATATTACTAAGATCATTTATCTCAGTACCAGTCTGAGAGAAAAAAGCTAACCATGGACGCATCATCTACGAATAATTTTCTTGAACATTTTAGTATTATACTCTACTAGATCAAGTTGATCAGGTGTAAAAACATGTTCAATTAAATCAGCTAATTTAGTAGATGGTTTGGATTGTAGACCATAATCTGCATCATACTTCAATCCATGTATAGCAGCAACAATGGGATTGCTGGTATCACAACTAACAATATTCCAAATACTTCTATCCACATAATATCTGAACTCCTTTGCTAAAGAACATCCAAGCAGGTGATGAGGTTTGCTCCAATTCCATACTCCAGTATTTATAAGGTCATTAATAAAGCGCTGACGACCAGAGCACCATTTTTCAAGATGCGTCTTGCCTTCACCTGTAATCTGATAATAGCTAAAATCAAAACTTATGGCAATCATGTCTGCATTATCTGACATAAACTTGTAGCACTCCTTGAGCTCATGCCAATTTTTTCCTTGTACTGCTCCTATGGCTTTTGTAATACATACATCCTTAACTGCATCTATTTTACCGTTCTGCCACGTCTTAAAGCTGTCGACTGTAGCTAAACTATCTTCTAGTACATCAGGCACAATGAACATGTTTGGCTGCAAATCTATGGCTGCTTCTAAGAATTTATCTGAATCAAATGCTTTGCCCAATTCAAAAATAGAGTTATCCAGAAGCACTTCTCTATTATAGGTATGTCTTGAATTTTTATAAAATTTATAATATTCTGGATATTTATCAAACAAATGCACCAATGCATAGTCAAAGTCATTGTAGTTAAAGTCTTTAAATCTCAACGTATCACCAAGAAGAGATATGGGTGTTTCATGCGATACTTTCATTAGCATATATAAATTATACTATTAAATAATATTAATTCAACATGAAACAGCAGACATACTATGGAAATTATTTAGGCATAGTAGTTCAAAATAATGATCCACTCAAAAGAGGCCGTGTAAAGGTCTTTGTACCTCACATTTCTCCATCAGTATATTCAGGTTGGAATGAAATTAATAGAGATAAAAAATTTAAATTTATAGGAAAAAATTTAAATTCTGATTTAACTGATGTTTTGGATGATTTGAAAAAAATCTTACCTTGGGCAAATTGCGCAAGTCCCCTTGCAGGAGAAAATACAAGTGGAAGATATAATGCATCAATAGCGGCGGGCAGTATTAGCGATACATCTAAAAAAGATAAATTTCTCTCTAATACTGCAAATACAAATATAAATCAATCTTCTCTAACAAAATACTCACAAAACTATGATAACATAGGCGAGAAACCAGGCAATGTTTTTGATATAAATTATTTTAAACTTAAAGACGCATTTAATAACCCTGATGATACAAACGTTAATAATGTCAATAAATTTAGCTATAATTATACACCTGACATTTATAGCAATGGTGCAAAAGGATCATTTGCTATACCATGTGTAGGTGCACATCTTTGGGTATTTTTTGTTGCTGGAGATCCACTGAAGCCAATTTATTTTGCTTCATCTTTTGGTGAAGCAGACTGGAGTAGTATATATAGCGCTGGTTCTGCAGCAAATATAGATGGATCAAACATACGTGGCGATGCAGGTGTAGATTACCCAGGTGATTTTGAAAACAAACGTTCAAGTGCAACTAACCCACCACTGGATGCTGAGACTTATAGAAACAAATACATTATCAATCAAAAAGGCGGTACACTTTCCTTTGTTAATACTGATAACAAAGAAGCAGTAAAAATATCACACTATACTGGCTCTTTCAAGGAGTTCAATAATTTTACAAACATAGAGCTGGCCACTAAAAATGACCAGAAGCTAGTATTAGAAGATTCATTTCTTACAGTTCAAGGAGATAGAAATGAATACACAGGTCGTGACTATGATTTGAATACTGTTGGTAATTTCTATAAAAAAATAGGAAAGATTAACAGCACTTTAGCTGCAGAATGGAGAAGCGTTGTAAGAGAGCTAGCTGATATAAAGCAATTGTTTGATATAAAAAGAGCTGATCGATTTAAAAATAGCTTATTAAAATTCTCATCTAATAAACAAAACAAAGTAGGCACTCCAGCTGCATGCCCTGTATGCAAAGGTAGTGCTGACTCTTATTGGATATATAACATATCCTACAGTGATTCTTTTGTAAACGATATATACACTTCTTTTAGTGATGCAGGTGGCGATTATGTATATGGCCGTACAAACTTGTTTCTCAAGTCATTAAAATATGTTGGTGTTGGTGGTAGTCCAACATACACGCAGCCAGTAACACAACTCGGTGGAGCAGTAGACGGTAGTCAATTCAGCTCTACACCTGGTAGTTTTTTAGGAAATACACCTTGCCCTGCTTGTGGTGGTTCTGGTAATTCACCATCATCACAAGATGGTAATTGGAATAGAGAATCAAAAGAAGAGCTTATAAATCAATTTTTTAGCAATAATATTACGCGCTTATCTGAAATAGAAAAACAATTAGGTTTAGGTGGCAATGAAATCATAGAAATATCAAAACATAAGTTTGAAACTATCGGTACCATTATGAATGATTTTGGTTCCATACGCATAGATGATAAGGGTAAGATGGAACCTTCTGAGGTAATTATTGCAGAATATGGTACTTTTTTAAATAGAAGACCTACACCTGTGCATGAATATGTGCATGTAACAGATTTGCCTGGAGGTAATTACACACTTAATGTTAGCAATCGGTACAATTTATTAGTTGGAGCAGGCGGTGTTAATATTAAAAGCTTTGGACTGGTTAATATCTCTGGTACAATTACTAATATTGCTGGCGAGCAAGTAAATGTAGGTTCAGAGAATGAAGTTAATATAGATGGCGGAAAGCGTGTCTCTATCACCGGTGATGTAGTATCAATACGTCAGAGGGATAAGAAGCAAGTTCTAATTGATAGCTCTTTAGGTGTATCTAAAAATTCAATCGTACTAGGTGGTGGCTACTTTGAGGGTGAACTGCATGTGCAACATGTTACAGCTCCTATGGAAATACAAGATACAAACAAGACGCTTTGCTATGGTGCAGCTACAACAGATCAAAATAATAAAAATGGAAGAGTTATAGGTTTTGGAGTACCTTTATCTAACTGGCCATCAAAAGGACCTAACGCTGGATACAAGGAAAACGGATCATCTACAACTGGTGCACCATACATAGGGTTTATGGATCCCAATGTATATGGCGCGAGGCCTGATAGATTTAAAATTGTTGGCTATATAAATACAGGTACAAATCTAGGTACATACCCAGTTGTAGGTGGTACTGGTGGTGGATCAGTAACAATATTAACTACCGCAGATTACCCTGTCTACGGAAGTAATATAGACTGTATTAAAGGTGCTGCTGGTGGTGTTGATAGTATCAAAGGTGCTGATACAGGGGCTGGTGGCGCCGATGCAAGTCAAATGCCTATCATTGTTTACGGTACAGGCAGAGATGACGACAGTATCATGATACCAGAGCATAGTCATATGTTTGCAAACTTACCACTAACACTCAAACAAACCAACAAGCAAGTAAGAGAGCAAGCAATGAATACACTGCAAAGCTACAGGGACAGTAATGGGGATAATAACGGTGTAGGTGGTGAACCAGCATTTGCAACTCCAGTTGCAAATTCAGCAAAACAACCTATTTAAACCATTTAGATCTGTGATTAAAAACCCAATCCAATAGAGCTCTCTCAAAACCAACATCTTTACCTTCCCGCTCACTCATGTACCATTTGTTTTTTAATATATGATTTCTTTCTTCTTGAAAGCGCTTATACAGATTACTACCTTCTACAGCAGATAAAGTACTAAACATACTACATATATATTTATTATTTTTACAATAGAAATCGCTACACTAGTAACCTTCAAAAAGGTTCCCACCAACCCACCCCTAGTGTAGCTATGTATAACTGCTCCTTCGAATTTATTTATAGCTCTTCTGTTACTTTTTTTAGCAGATTTTCTAGAGACGGTAAGTGCTCATCTAAAATTTGTTTTTTTAAATTGTTTAAAATTTTTACAAGAGGGTCTTTGCGCAAAAGCTTTACACACAGAAAGGAAGGCTCATAACCACACGGTTGAAATGTTTGCCATACAATAGCATACAAGATATCTTTTTCTACTTCTGAGCAATTATCCAGAAACCAACTAGGTATCATAGTTCTATGTCATTGAAATCTTTATCAGAAATGGATGTATCACGAGCACCAATCTTATAGGCACTAATCTCAGTCTCTTGAGGCGCAACCTGCACCTTGCTACTATCAAGGTAACTATCTAACCAGCCTGCAATAGGGTTCTCTTTTTGATTGAAGATTTTCTTATAACCAAGAGATCGCAGTCTGGTATCACAAAGCCATTTGGAATAGCCACCAAGCACATCTGCATTAAGACCCAACAAACTGCCCTTACTAAACAAATACTGCGCCCACTCTATTTCACTCTTAGCAGCATTTTCATACACCTCATAAATTTTATCTTCATTCTTTTTTACTACAGATGTAAATCCTTCTTTGTCTTCTTCTTTTAATATTTTAATAAGGTTTTGTGTTGTTGCAAAATGTAATGCTTCATCTCTCTGAATAAACTTTATAATTTTAGCATTGCCCTCCATCTTACCCCTATATCCAAAATAAAATGAACAAGCAAAACTAACATAAAAAACAAGACCTTCCATGCAATTGACAGCAAGAATACAATTGAAAATACTTTCCTTTGAGTCCTTATCTTTGTTAGAATTAAGAATCTTATCAAAATTGTCGCGTATGAGTGAAGCGCGCTTCACTATTTCCTTGTCTTCCATGATGCTATCAAAGAAAGCTGATGCATCAGGATGCACATTATTGAGCAGATAAGAGTAACTGTAGCTATGAATACCTTCAAATCTTTGCCAAGTATTCATGCATATTTCAAGTTCTGGATTAGAGACACTGTCCTTAAGAGAATGAATGGACCTGGAAAGCATGCTGTCACCTAAAGTCTGAAATTTTAAATTTGTATCAAACACAAACCGCTCTTCTTTTGTTAATTCTTTATAATCACCACGATCTTTTTGCAAACTTATCTCATGTGGCCACCAGAAAAACTCTTCCTGCTTTTTAAACAGTTCAAAGAAAATAGGGTACTTAAATTTATCGTAACGCTGCAGATTGAGATCTTCTCCAAAAAACAAAGGCTGTTTGGTATAATCTATGTTCTTTAAGTTTAAAACACTTTTCATAGCAACTTATTATATACTTATAGCTTGCAGGCTCCACTGGAACAATCTGACTCTTTATTCATGGACTGTTCCTTGTCACCATCATCTGTATTATTGTAATACAAGGAAATAAGGCCCATGCTGTATGCATACATGAGCTCCTTCATGACTTTACTATCAGGCAATACATTATTGGGATAATGTGCATAATTATAGTAGATATTAGTAGAAATAGCCATGTCCAAGTACTTTTGAATAACGGCGTTTATATTAATGATATCTGTGTTATTCTCAAAGGAGAAAGCAAGTTGATAGCTAGACTCATATTTACCTATGCCTGGTACTAAAACAGGGAGCTTCCCCATTTTAGAGGTTTTATACGTTATTAATGATCTAACCGGTTCAATGCCATTAGTAGAGCACTGAATAACAGAACTAGATTCACAAGGCATAACACATGAGAGAGTTGAATGTCTAAGTCCATGCTCTTTAATTTCTTTTCTCAATGCTTCCCAATCAAGAGAAAGCTTTCTCTTCACAATATCATCAACTTTTTTCTTGTATGTATCTACTGGTAGTATGCCTTTAGAGTACTTTGTTTTGTCAAACTTTTCACAGCAGCCTCTCTCCTTAGAAAGAGTTAAACTTGATTTGAGCAGATAATATTGAAAATGTTCCATCCATTCATCCACAAGAGCCAAAGCTGATTTATCAGAATACTTCTTCTCATTTCTGGCTAAAAATGCAGCAAAATTAGTAATACCTATCCCTAAGCTTCTGCGCTTTTTAGCAAAATTAGCTGCAGCTTTATTAAAATAAGTTTGAATGTCAATAATCTCTTCTAAAAACCTAACAACAAGATCACATGTCTTCTCCAGATCTTTCCAATCTTTTATTTCAAGCATGTTGATAGCAGATAAGATACACATGCCTATCTCTGCTTCTGGGTCATTGTAATCATTAAGAGGTATGGTAGGATGAATTACTTCTGTGCATAAATTACTCATGGTTACTTTGTCTGACCATGCACCATGTTCATTTGCTGTATCCACATTGAGAATATAGATTCTGCCTGTTTCAACACGCTCTTTAACTATCAATCCAAACAATTTTCGTGCTGATATTTTTTTCTTTTGTTTTATTTTTCTACTCTCTTCATGCTCTCTGTAGATCTTGTCAAACTTAGGTGTACCCCAAGCTTCCCACAGTTCAGGCACTTCATGCGGAGAGAAGAGTGTAATCTGTTCATCTTTCAATACTCTGTCATAGAATAGCTTGGACATGCCTACCGTATAATCAAGTTTTCTCACTCTATTATCATCGGTCCCTGCGTTGTTCTTAAGAACAACAATATCCTCTATCTCATAATGCCACCACTGAATATTGGTGGTAGCTGAACCGCCTCTCAGTCCATTCTGTTGCCATGCTTTGACCGAAGCTTCGAAGATCTTTAAAAATGGAATAACACCTGTATGAACAACTTCACCATTATTGACTGGAGCTCCAATTGCTCTTATTTTAGAAATGTCAATACCAATACCACACCTACTGGCAGTAGCAATAGAGACAGCTGTACCAGATGCTGTAATTGATTCTTTATTATCCTCCACACCAATAAGGCAGCAGCTTGCATAACTTTTAGAATTAGTACGCACACCTGCCATAATAGGTGTTGGTAAATTAATTTTATGTCTTGATATTGCATTATAAAATCTATGAACATATTCTAGTCTTGTCTCTTTGGGGTAATTTATAAAAGCATATGCAGCAATGAGAATGTAGGCAAACTGAGGTGTCTCATAAATTACATCTGTGACTCTATTTTTAACCAAGTACTTGTCACACAACTGCTTAATACCAGCATATGTGAAAAGAAAATCACGATCATGATCAATAAATTCACCAATCTTGTTGATTTCATCTTCTGTATATTTTTCTAAGATGGCCTTGTCGTAAATTTCTTTTCTCAACCCAGTAAAAATAACATCAATTAATCTTGGTGCATGTTTACCACCCCACACATCCTTGCGTAGCTGATAATTGAGAAGACGACCAGCGACAAATTGATAATTTGGTTTTTCTAGAGAAATTAAATTTGCAGCTGATTCAATTAGCACCTGATGTATCTCTTTTGTAGAGATGTTGTCTGCCATGTTTAATTTAGCGTTTATTTCTATTTCTGACAAACTAACTCCCGAGATGCCTTCGGTTGCCCAGCTAATAACTTTATTAATTTTTTCTATATTAAATTTTTCTAACTTACCATCACGCTTTTTAACAGAAATCTGCGAACTCATAGCCATGAAATAATTTATTCTCCTGAAAGAAGAAAACAGGAACTATTTACCAAATTTATCACAACCTGATGTTATAGTAGCTCTTTTAGAAATCAATGCAGTCTTTTTAATATTTCTGTAGCAACAACAACAGCTATGGATGTAAATGAAGCAAGGATACCTGTAAAAATTGCTGTCTTGTGGCTCCATTTTTTCTCAAGTACAGTCTTCTCTTTACTAAACTCACTATTTATCTGATCACTCAAGTTACTAAATTTTTCTGTAACAACATCTGTAACGTTCTTAAATTTCAACCCCATTTCAGTATCTAGCGCTTTAAACTTTGTTTCAACTTTTTCTTCTAGTGATTCTACTTGTTCGTTTAATTTTGCTATTTGTGTCACAATGGAAGGCGACCCATTTCCTTGGTAAACAGCTTTATATAGTGCTTCAACATTTTTGCGCAAAGCAGCAACAGAGTCATTATTTGATGGTTTGCGCATTTTCATATTACTTTACATTAAAACTATACCGAAGTATGCCTTTATTTATGTTGTATACTTTACCTTTCTTCTCACCTCTGCTATTAATGGTAACAAAACTCAGTGCATCTCCTGTAACAACAGGTCCATTGAATATCTTTTCCCCTGCAAGGTGGATTGAATACTCCTTGATTCCAGAGCTGACATTAAAAACTTTGATTGTATCTTTGTCTGCTACAGCGGAAAAACCAGAATTAGCTGCCATATTGTTATTTATATTTATGTGGTTTTAATAAATAATTTAAAGTATGGCTAATCAAATCACAAAAATAATCATAAGGAATGGTACAGACTTACAAAGAAGAACAGCAAACATAACAGGTGTAACGTTTAATTTAGGTGAACCTGCATTTTGTACTGATACACAGCGTTTGTACATAGGAAATGGCACTGTGGGTGGTATTGCAGCTGGTACAAGAAATCTGGGACTTGTTAGTGTACTTTATGGCTCTTATTTAAATACAGGTTTCAGTCAAGAAGCATATAATGTATTTGTTAGTCAGGGTGCTGATAAAGGCGATATAATTTTCGATCAATCCACAAGAACGCTTTACAGCTTAAGTGCCAGAAGCAATCTCACTACAAGCAATGTACCGCTTGTTTCAGATTTAACAAAATTTGATATTTCAACTCTTGTTAACGCATCACAGTTTTTTTATGATACGAGCTTACAATTAAATCTTCAAGTTCAGGGAGTCGGTGTTGCCAATCTTAATAGTAACATTATTGACGGTATTACCTTAGCAAAACCTTCACCATCTGTGCCAATTAGCTTGGCACTAGGTTCTGTAAGCAATGGTGTAGGAATTGAGCATTTAAGGTACATACCTCAAAATTCCATATATTTAAATTCAACAGGCAGCACTAATTCACCAATATTGCAATATGTTGCACCTGGACAAGTTGTTGGACGCACATCATCTTCAAGTCTTTCAGCTATCAATATAAATCAAATTCTTTCTCAAGGAACTTATACAGCTGGCCCTGGATTAGTCATTACACCTACTACAGCTAGTATAACTTTTGAGCTCGATCCTAATTATATTGCATGTGGTAATCAATTTTATATTAATACAAATACAACTGTTACCGGTAATTTGAGCTGCACAAACAGTACATGTACTACAAATGCAGCTGTAAGTGGAAACCTCTCTGTAGGAGGTTCATTGAAGGTAACTAGTACAACTCGTCTTAGCGGCGATTTAAATGTTGCAGGTAATTTAAATGTTACAGGAAATATTACCTCACCAACATTTGGTGTATTTAAGAATATGGCTACATTTGCTGCGCCAAGAATTAATATAGGCACATCACCACTTTTTAGAGCAACATACGATGTACAAATTATTACACCTGTGAGTGTAAATGCAACAGGAGGTACGCCCACCTTCTCACCTGCTATAGCTCAAGGCACAATTATATCTGCAGGTACATTAATTAGCCTGGTCGCAGGTGCAAGTCTTACAAATGTAGATGTTTCTTTTGGATATAAATATCTATAACTTTGAAATAATATATGCTAGGCGGACTAATAGGCAATGGCGAGTTTCAAATAACATTTGGTACACCTGGGGTGTGGCTAACAGCACAAAATTTGCGCTCCATAATGGATGCAAATTATCCTGGTGTTGCAGCTGCTGGTGCAGTTCGAGTTGTATTTACCATGAGAGGTAACATTGGCTGCAATACTAATAACGGTGGTGTAGCATTAGATACAGGATCATGGATAACAGGTTCACAAATTATTTTAAATGTACCAGCAAACACGGGGCTTGAAGGTTCACCTGAAGGGTTGATCTTAGGTAATGGTGGATCAGCAGCTAGAAATGCAGAGCCAGGCTCTGCAATTTCATTAGGATATGATTTAACTATTGTTAATAACGGCATTATTGGTGCTGGTGGTGGTTGCGGTGCAGACAAGGGAGGCCCCTATGGCAACGGTGGTGGAGGAGCAGGCTATCCAGGAGGGTTCTCAGTAGAAAGCAGTGGCCCCGGTGCACAATTTACTGGTGGTGGTGGTTCAGGTGGTTCTGGCTGGGGAGCAGGGTTAGGCATGGTAGGCGGTTGTGCATCCTACTGTCCCAGTCAAGGTCTTTATACCTTACCGTTGATAAAGAATAGTTGGTCATTAACATTTGATCCTGCCAGTACACATCAATGGTTTGCTGGTAATAGAGGTGTGCGCTCAAATACTTGTGATCCTATTAATAATCCCGCACATAGAACTGCACCATATTAAGGTAAATATACATATGACATTCAAAGAGTATTTTAAAGAAGCTTTTGTTTCACCATTTGTTAGTAGAAATATGCCTCAGGCTTCTAGCAACATGGGACCTGATCAAGGAATGACATCAGGAGACCTATTAAATACTTTTCCAAGCTCTATGAAGAGTATTGCTGTTAATCTACCAACAAAGAAAAAGAAAATTAAGAAGAAAAGAAAAGTTTAGCTAAATCATTGGCTCTATTTTTAACTTGTGCAGCCCACTTGCTATTAAGAATCTCTTCACCTGCTTTTTTATAATTGCCTGCATCAATGTGTTGCTTTGTGTTAATAAATTTACTTAATCTTGTATAACCAAGATTGAACGACATGTCTAATACTGCTAACTTAACATTCCTAGGCAGTCCATCAAACTGAGGTAAAAATTTCTTTGCATCATTATATGCGGTTTTAATGTTTATTTGAAATAAAGTTTTGGCTTGTTCATCTGTTATATCCTGCTGGCCGTTAAGAACTTTATTATAGTCAACACCAATACTCTTTAGTATAGCAGGTGCATCAGGTCTTGTAAGATTGAAGCCTATGCCAATGGTCTTCTTACCTAAAGAATCTAGATAAACGTGATTTTTATGCCCTTCATGTTTTCTAATTAAAGACAAAACATCATCAAAAGTAATACGAGTATCAGCTACATTTTGTACTATAGCAGAAGATGGCAGTGGTGGAGCATCTGCAACAGCTTCCAGCAGCTTGCGTATCCTTCTATAAAATTGCACCTAATTATTTAATTAAGCACAGCAACTTTAACTATCTTGGGATGTGAATCAGCAAACTCTAAAGCATCTCTTTTATTGACAAAGAAAATGTCGATTACTGGTAACTTACCACCAGAAGCAACTCTATCTTTTACAGCTGTTCCAGTATCAACAGCTTTCACAAGACCTACATTAGGTATAATAACTTCTTTATCATAAGGAATAATTCTTGGATCTACAGCAATAGATTCACCTTCTTTTAGTGTATATCCTGTGGAGCTTCTCATTCTGCGACTATCAGAATCTGTGCCACTGCCTCGTGCCCAATATACTGTTAATCTTACAGTGAGCACTCTTACTTCATGATTCACTACAGGAATAGAAATACCTTTAAAATTTATATTTTCTTTATTAATCACAATAGATTTAGCTAATTTAGTTTCTCCATTATGAGAAGCTTGCTTCAACTCTTTCTTTAGCTCTTTCACACTAGTTGGAGCATCAGCCATAGAAGTGAAGCTAAAAGGCAGAGTGGTTGCCATTAGCCCTATTAGGGTGGCGAGTAGTATATGTGTTTTATTGTTTGTTTTCATAAAATAAAAAAATAACTGCTTAAGCAGTAGGCACTAAAATGGCCAAATAACTGTAATATTGGTGTATCATTATTTATTCAAATGATACAGGGAAACTAGAGCATTTAAGTCTAAAAAATTGCCGAGTCTTTATTCCCAAGGAAAAACAGCCCAGATATTATTATCTATATGGTCTCCAACAACATCTGGTACAAACTTAGTCTTTTCTTTCATATATACAGAAGCTGTTACTAGTTCCTTATGACCATATAGTTTCTTAGCTATTGCAAAGCTTTCACCTGTATCAGAGATATCATCAATTAACAGAATTTTATTATTGTTTGCCAAATCAGGCACTTGATATATTTCAACACCATCCTTCTCTTGGTCTTTGTATGTTTTTAACCCTAGTGAATGCACTTTGCGTATGCCTAGAAGATTGCTAATAATCACTGCAGGTACAAGCCCACCTCTGCTAATACCAACTATCTCGTAATCAGTTATATTAGCATATTTTTCTTTGAGCTCTTTTGCTATTTTTTCACAACGCGGATAAACCCCGTGCCACGCATAAAGTATCTTCATGCTTTATTATGTGCTGTGACAAGAGAAAATCAACTAAGAGTTGAAGTTATATCTTTTTAACATTCCAGGCATCTTGCCAGCGCGTCTTAACTTTTCTATGTCTCTTTCTATTTCTATAAGAGCGCGGACTGCATGCATTAAAAAACCATGCTTTTCTTTTATTCTTTTGTATACAAAATTGGGCTCATTATTTTTGATTCTTTTGGCAAGATCTTCGAATTTTTTTGTCAAATTGTCTTTTAAGCTACCCAATGTAACAATACCAAATCCTGACACATTAACTTTAGATTTATCTAAATCAGTTTTATCTATCTCCTCTATCCAACCAGCTCTTATTTTCTCAGGCTGTGCAGGTGTAGTTTCTTCATCTTCATTATCTCTATAATCAACAGGTGCTATAGCATTATCAGGTATATTATGTGTTTGAACCTCTGTATGGTTAGCGCTAGCATTAGGTTTAAGCTTATTAAGATAGACTTGTTCTATTAAAAAGACATCTCTATTCACTTAAGTATTTATATGGAGAAGTCCAAATTGGACAAATTAAAATCCATGACCCGCAAAGAGGTTTGTGATTTTGTAGTAGAAAACTGGGACTTATTCAAATCATGTGATAGCTGTGAATCTATACTGTCACAAAGAACCAACATATGTCCGGTATGCTCATGTTACAGATTCAACGAACAAGAAAAACTAATTAAAAAACTTGCTAAAAAATTTAAGAACAAACCAAGAACAAGCTTACTTGATTCCGATTTTCTGTAAATCAAGTCTATCATTAAGATGCTGAGATAAAAAAATTACTTTCTTCATAATTTCTTCTTTCTTAACACCCTTGCTTTTTTTTGCTTCTAAATAAAGATCCAACACTAAATCTGCGGTAATTTTTCTCCGCTCACTCATAATAATATTTAATATTTTCTCTTACAATAGTTGATTTTAATTGTATATCTTATAATTAGTCATATGGAAAATAACTTTATTACACAAATCGTTGAACTAGCAAATACATTGACAACAGACTATGAAAAGTTTTTTGTCAAGCAACAGAACGCAGCTTCATCTCGCCTCAGAAAAGGACTTAAAGCAATTGCTGATGTCTGCAAAGCTGAGCGCAAAAATATTACTGAAGTAAGAAATAGTCGCAAGACTAAATCTGCTTAATAAGGCGCTATATCATTCTTCACCTCATATTGAGGTGAAGAATGTTTTTTTTATCTCTTAAATAAAATAAATCTTAAGTTTTCCATCTTTATTAATTAAACTACTATTTCGAAAACTAAATCGATTTTCTTTCATAAAATTAACAAATTCCTTAAACGCATCATCTGTGTCTTGAATTTCAAAAACCCTGCCAGTAACATCATAAAACCCACTGCCATCAATAATGGTATTAATAGTTTGTTGTAATTCAATATTCTTATTAAAAAAGATTTCTAAAAGCAAAAATATTCTTTCTTTTGATTCTTCAGCTAAAGTATCAAAGCGCATACGGCAAGTGCATTGAGGGTTATCTTTAAGAGAATATATAAGTGCGCTCATTTCAGGAAATGCATTTTGTATCTCTTCTGCAAAAGCAGGTATGTTTAAAACTAGAGGAAGTACAACGCTCGGCAAAAATAATGAGTCTTTTTTAATAGCTAATTCCATGATAATATTGTATTTTATAAAAATTAAAGTTCAACAGTTGAAAATGGATCATATAAAAGTAAGTAAGTTAAATGAATATTAATATTAGCACAGATTTAAAGGTAAACAAAAAGACTGTTGACTCTCTTAGTGTCGTATTAGACACAGAGGAGTTGACCAAAATAGTAAAGACCAAGGGGTTAGCTGCTGGAAACCAAGCCATTGATAAGTTTGTAGCCAGATACACAGTGGATCTGAAGAAGAAGCTAGCTGCAGCAATCAATCAATAATCTTTAAAATTACTAGCTTGATTTAATAAGTATTAGTAACATGGCCACACCTCCTAATTTTCAAGATTTAGCCAGACAACAGAGATCAGCAGTATTCAACAGACTTTCATTTACCAAAGTTGTTAATAGCGGAAATCCCACAAGCAATGATGTAGCAGTAGTTGTACCATCCAGTGAAGCTGCTCCTATTCAGCCAGGCTACACAACCACAGTAAGATTAACATACCCCAAAGCTGTATTAGCAGAGGATTTTGGCAACCGTTGTGTAACATTCATACAAAGCCTTTGTGGGTATGCACCCAGCAGTGTATTAGCAGCTGCATCCATATGCTCAGATGATAAGAACGCTCCCATCTTCCCTGGCAACGATTTTGGTCAGTATCCTGTATCTTTGCAACAGTTCCTTGGACCGTTCTTTGCAGGTGGCATTGGCGGTTTTCCTTTTCCTGGTATCGTAGGTCTTTTTGCCTACATGAGCCATTACACCAATGCTAATAATGGTGCTCTTTTTATCTACGTACAGCCTCATATTGGCATCACTGAAGATGGTCAAGTAGGGTTCATGCGCAGAAGAGGTCAAGAAGCTTCCTTGGCACTTTCGCAAACTTGTGGCGCTGTTAACGCCGCTCAAGCCAGAGTAGTTGGTACTTTGAGCGCTGTTGCCCCAACCTTTGGTGCTGGTCAAGAGTTCAGTCAAAATGATTTTCAACAATATACCCTTGTTAATACTCTGTGGAGCAACAGAACTGTAAGAGCAGCACTAACAGGTGCATCCAATGTTCAAGGTGGCACATATGCACAGAGAATGGTTATAGCTACCAATGCTATTCTTTCTGCTGCCAACAGTACAATAGAGCAGATATTACCAGCTGCTTATACAGCATTAAGCGGTGCATTGGGAGCTTCATATAATTTCAAGCCTGATGTGTTTGTGAGTGCTGGTACCTTCATCAATGTGGATGATGGTTACAAAGCATATGTAGACGTGCAAAGCTTTAAACTCTATAGTGCCAATGGTTCATATACCACCTACACATCTCAATTCACAGCGGGATTATTACCTTCATAAAGTAATAATATTAATTAGACAGAGCTTAATGCTGCTTTGGGGACCATAAATATATACAATGCGCATAGTTCCAAACTATAGAGATTTAGAAAGAGCAAAAAGATTAGCTATTAATAGCCGTCTGTCTTTTAAAAGTGTGGTTAATAATGGTTCTCCTAGCAGTCAAAATGTGGGTGCACCCACTCCTACACCTACTCCTACACCCACACCTACTGTAACAGTTACTCCCACTCCAACTATTACACCTACGCCATCACCCACACCTACTATTACACTCACACCCACACCCACTCCTACACCCACTCCTACACCCACTCCTACACCTGTACCTGATTTTGTTGTGTTTGAATTGGGAGGTGCCAACATTAGTTTTCGGACCTTTGGGTGGTTCATTTCCTTGGACTCATCCACTGGCTATGTGACAATGAGCTCCACAGACGCATTCAATGCCACTGTGCGCAATGAGAGCTTCACAACAAACAGCAGGTACAATGGCTATATTCAATTTGGTGACATTTATAGCACTGGCTGGGGCCAAACTCACACAATCCGTGTCACAGCCACCAGCACAGACAGCAGTGGCCAAGCTGCAGGATACATAACCCGATTGAATCCAGCAGGATTTTATTCAGCCACAAGCCAACAATCCAACAATTTATCCATCATAGATACTACACATTGCAGCAATTTGCAAGACATAGTACTGGATGGTGGTGGTATTATTTCACCTGCACAGTTGCCTGCTTTCTCTATCAATAGCAACACCTTGCGTGCAATGTCTGTGACAAATCTTATGCCTTTGTTACAGCTGAATATGACCAATTGTGCATCGCTAGAAAATATATATTTGTACAATACACCTTACCTTGCATCAGTAAAAGCCACTGGTTGCAACAATCTCAAAACATTTGAAGGCAACAGTGTTGGCAAGTTATCAGCAGTTGATCTCACAGGTGCACCTGGATTGCAAAGCCTGGTACTAAAGAATCCCACATACTTGTCTGCATATGAAACATCCATGATAAACAGTCTCACATCATGTGCTCTGCAATTTGATGGTGGCACAGACGATACTACTGCCTACACCAGAAAAACAAGTGCGTTCTGCACTGGCACATCATTGACTGACTTGGAGATGGCCGGTTTGAATCTTGCAAATGTGGATAATTTGTTCCCTTCTAATAATCTTAACTTGCTTAGTATAGCCTATGGCAGCACATGCAAAGATATTACCATCAGCAACAAGAGCCAATTGAGTGCATTTTACATATATTCCAATGCTGCATTGTCAGCCATCAACATATCCAATTGCCCTGCATTGTATGATGTGGACGTAACATACAACAATTTGAATTCAGTCAAGCTCAATGCCATCTACAGTGCATTGCCAGATAGAACTGGCAGAGTCACTGGCAACATATATGTTGTTGGCAATCCAGGTACCAATGCATCCAATGCTGCATTGGCCACAGCTAAAAACTGGTCAGTTGTTAAAACTTAATTTTTTTTTCAGCATTGCAGGGTGCCCCCTATGCCATAGCAGTACCACCCAAATATGTAGTTTTTCAGATATAAATAGTATAAGCATGGCTACACCTCCTAATTTCATTGATCTGGCCAGAAAGCAAAGATTGGCTGTTAATAGCAGATTATCGTTTAATAGTGTTGTTAATGGTGGTTCTCCTGTGAGCCAGGGTGTAGCTGTGCAGTTACCACCAGTAATTATAGACTATGTTACACCAGAGCAGTTTGGTGCAGTAGGTGACGGGGTTACAGATGATCAACCTGCAATTCAAGCTGCTATTGATTATGCCACTTTGAATGGCATAAAGAATATTAATTTTAGTAACAAAACTTACTATCTTTCTAGTTCTTATGCAAACAGCTGCACCATGCTTGCTCGCATGAGCAGTGATCCTGCCATATGGCCTGAAAACGAAATACCAACATCCCTGCAGATATACAGCCCAGGTGCATTCATGTTAGTTGGGTATTACCCATCTTCTGCTTTTAAGTTTGAGCTTAATTTTAATGGTAATAACACACAATTAATAAACAATGCCAGTCAGCAGTACCGTCCAGATAATGGATTAGGTGTAAATAATCCAGCTGCTTTATTACGTGCAGGAACTAATCTTTCTGCATGCAAAATATCCGGCTTCACTTTTGAATACACAGGATTGAGTGCAGGGTATCCTGAGTATCGTTGTCAGGGATTATATTTTGGTGGCTATCAAGGCGTAGGTCAACCAGATCTAAGCTATTTGCAGCCCACACAAATAAAAAATATTGAAATAACAGGCAATAAATTTATTAATTGTCATAGTGCCGTCTTTGGTGGTAATTATACATTTGTAGAACAAGGCGGGCCAGAAACAGTCATCATAAGAGATAATGAATTCTACTATCCCCGGGGTGGTGACACAGGAGCTGATTACATGAGCCCAGGCAACGGCGGGGGTACAGTTCTTACATTCCGGGAAGGATCACAAATACAAACACTTTCAGTTATAAACAACTTTGCAGAAGGAACCACTGTGATACCAGTTTCTTCTGCAGGGGGGTTACCCAAAGATGGATTCATCTTCTTTTCACCTAACAATACATATGTGCAAGGCAATACATGCACAAGGTTTAGCGTAGAAACCATGTTCATAGGCAGCAACAAAACATTCACATATTATGGTAGTAGCGTCAAGGTACCTGCTGTTAGTGCCACATTAAACCTGCAATTGCCTTCTCTTGATTATAGCAACTGGAGCAACGCCACATGGAAAATGTATGCTAATTACTGGTGCACACCTGGCAAATATATTACCATCAGAGGGCCAGATTCTGGTGGCAGAGAGTGGAGTATTGGCACATACAAAATTAATAGTGTTAACTTTGCTACTGCACCAGGCACCATGAATGTGACCAGATTGAGTGGCATATATGAAGGCAGCAATTGGGCCAATCAAGAAACATATGCTGTGGGCAGCACTCAGCAAACATCATTCATAAACTTGTTTGCACCTGCCCGGCTCTTCAATACAACACATGTTGTGAGGAACAATTATTTCTTGCCTGGCTACTGTCTCTCTGGGGTGAACTTGCCACAATTAATCAGCCTGGCACACAATCAAGCCATCAGAAGTGACAATGGCAACATAACAATACAGGGCAATAGCTTCTATAATGAAGCAAACGCAATCTTACACACACAGAATCCTTCTGATCCTTACAAAAAAATTATTATTCGTGACAATAATTTCTATACATACAATCAAGTACCATTGAGACCGCTCAGTTCAATTGGCAGAGTAACACGTGTTAATACATATCAGCCATCAACCCTGGCCATAGCAACCAGCGGATATGAGGTATACAACAATAATTTCTATATGTGGGTAGATGATCAAGGCAACAGTACCAACATTGTGAACAACATGTATCCTCAAATTTATATTAACTGTGATGATAGCTTCACTCCATTTGATGCACCAGCAGGGTATGCACCTGTTTATTATGCTGCATTAGTTGGCTATGGTACCAAGAATCAATATGCAAGAGTTTATAATAACACCACCCACATAACCAATGCATTATCAGCAACCTTGTATGCTGGCATATATCAAGATGTTCCTGGGTATCAGCCAGGAACCAACATGATAACTGGCAATGCTGTTTATTTTAGTGCAGTAGACAGTGCAACTGCATTGCGCAATGTGTATACACCATTGCTGATAAGCAAGAGATACACAGTGGACGGCTCAGAACAAACCACACTGTCTGCCAGTGATGTGTATGTGGATGTCACTGGCACAGGCACATACAAGTTTAATGCAACAGATACTGCAGCAGACAATGGCAATACACATATAAAGCCCAATAACATAGCAGGTGGCAATCCAGGCAGATGGATCAAACAGTAAAATAATAATATTTTTTTCAGCCTTTCCGGAATCCCCTTACTCCACAGCGGCGCAGCCGCCCTGGGCACCGCCCAGATATATGGTTTACCGGGTATGAATAGTTTAACATGGCTACACCTGTGCATGCATTGACAATGGAAACACCTCTTGGTATTGTGATCCAGATGCATCTGGCAATCCATGGAATGACAGCTTCAATAAACCTGGCAGTGAATATGGTTTCATAAGAGTACGTGTGGAGAATGCAATTGGACCCAGTCCTTGGAGCAACATGATAGAAGTGTCGACACCAGGCTGCAGTTAATGGTTAATGTAGTTTAAAGCAAACGAGACAGAAGGGGCAGGAAGCCCGGTAAAGTAAAGTAAAAAGCCTATATGGAATTCTACGCGGATTTTGCAAAAAAAATTTGGGCATGCGTCTATACGCCCACTGAACCTTTTGTTCTATATATAGGAATTCGCGTACCTGAGTTCGCTATTAACTGGTGGTTCTCGCGCACACTACCATGCCGCGAAACTGCACCGTTATTTTAAAACAATGTCTTCTTCTCGATGGTACCAAGGTACAGGATGGCTATTGTAAGTTACATCTACTGTAGCATGTACATCACCATACCATGCATGCTCACCTTCAACGTATCTATCTATTGCTTTGCGTCTGCTCTCCATGTACTCTCTGATAGTAATCAATGCCATTGTGTCTCCTTATTGTATTGGCTTATGTTGTTTGGGCCCACTAGGATTTGAACCTAGGACCAAGGCATTATGAGTGCCCTGCTCTGACCGCTGAGCTATAGGCCCAATGCCAGTTAGTCTAACTTACCGATACGCTTCACAAGCCATCCAAACAACACCTGCTTCACATCTGTCTTCCATTGTTTGTTGACCATCACAAAGGCTGTCCACCATCCCAACAACCATGATGCAGCTATTACAAATATGATGCACATCAGCTGTTCAATCCTTCATACCGCTTGGTAGCTTCTTCCAAGCTGCAGCATGTCCATCCAGTAATGCCCCACAAAGAAGAACCTGGATAGGTCTCTGCTGGCTCAATCATCACACCACCCATGATGTATCCATTGTGACGTCCAATCTTCACCACCTCATAATTGTGGATGTTGCTACCTGGACGGGTCTGTTCAAAGATGGCTCTCTTGCCTTCTCTCTTCAATTGAGTATAAGTGAAGCCCTTCTTCTTGAATGACGTTGGAATGGTTTTGTATTCTATTTGTGTATTCATCATACCTCCAATTGTATATGCTTAGTAACGTTGGGTCAATAGT
>Ga0114963_10000723_pt1 | contig 22449 bp, 19 predicted proteins | sample C_131016_EF_Meta_FD_87019 | JGI IMG/M metagenome (GOLD analysis project Ga0114963, IMG submission 87019) | Freshwater microbial communities from Lake Croche, Canada to study carbon cycling - C_131016_EF_MetaG | ecosystem: Environmental > Aquatic > Freshwater > Lake | place: Lake Croche, Canada...
GCGCCTGCTGGAAAGGCCCTAGCGATCGCCGTGACCAACAATGACGATTCCACCGAAGAATTTGAAAGCTATGACTTCGACCGCGAGCAGCGCATCAAAGCCAAAGAGACGGGAATCATTAAGCTTGGTCCAATGAAACCGGGGCGTTACCCTTTCTTTGGGGATTTTCATCGTAAAACTGCCCAAGGCGTGTTGGTAGTGGAGTAAGCCATGGTCTTTATCTCCCCCTCGGACTACGTGAACGTGCCTGTGATTGAGGCAGGTGAACGGGAAATTGATTTTAAGTACGGACGTGCTGATCTTCGTCCGCCAGATGATCAAAAAGCCTCAAGCAGTGTGGGGTTTGGTCTAGGCGTCAATGAACATTGGTTTACTGAACTTTATGTGAAGTGGCAGCAGAATTCGACCCAGGGTCAGCATTTTGATGCACTTGAGTGGGAAAACCGTTTTGTCTTCACCGAACCGGGCGAATACCCTTTTGATTTGGGTTTAGTCACAGAAATTGAGCGCCCCAAAGATAGGGCTGACGGCTATGAAATCAGTGTGGGCCCTCTATTTCAAACTAAGATCGATCGATGGCAGTTCAATGCCAACCTCAAGCTCACGCGCAGCTTTAAAGCTGATCAAGATTTGGTTCCGCAATTAGGCTATCAATTCCAAGTGAAATATCGCCTTGGTCCTCATTTTGAGCCAGGGATACAAGCATTAGGCCAAGTCGGGGACGCCACCCATTGGGCGCCCGTCAATCAACAAGCCAATACGATTGGCCCCGCAGCGTTTGGTGTATTTCATTTGGGTGATGCTGAAAAAATCCGATACAACGCCGCTTGGCTCTTCGGATTAACCGAAGGATCCCCCAAAAACACGTTCAGAATTCAAATTGAATATGAGTTTTAAATTGGCCTACTGGGCCATCCAACGATAGGTCGCCATTCCTAATGCAGTGAGTGCAAAAGAACCCATTAGATGAATGAGGGCAACGCCCAGCGCCCAGGCATAGCGGCCGTCGGTCATCAAACTGACCACCTCAGCCGAGTAAGTCGAAAAGGTCGTCAGCCCGCCTAAAAAGCCTGTCACAAGCAATAAGCGCACTTCTGGCGGGAATTCTGGATGGGCGCCTAGCCATGAGACAGAGAGTCCAACCAAATAGCCGCCAACCAAGTTTGAAGCCAAGGTACCAAGCGGGAGCGTGGCTAGGATGGGATTAAAGTTCTGGCTGAAACACCAGCGCAAGAGCGCTCCCAATGAAGCACCCAAGGAAATCGCAAAGATGGGAAGAATACTCACCATGCCTGAAGCCTCTCTAGAAGGTTGAGATCGTAATCTACTTGAAACACTTTCACTCACAACCGAAATCACAAACGTGCTTGAAGCGCATTCAGCGCCTCTTGCACAGGCAACTTAGTCGCCTCAGGATCGCGTCTGCCTTGGAACTCAATAAGACCTTCTTTAAGCCCACGATCTCCAATCACGAAACGATAAGGAATCCCAATCAGCTCTTGGTCTGCCAATAGCACACCGGGGCGCTCATCACGGTCATCCAACAAGACATCTAAACCTGCAGCTGTTAAATCTTGATACAGGCTATCCGCCGCCGACTTTACCGCTTCACTTCGGCTGTAGCCCATGGGAATAATCGCGACTTGGAAGGGTGCAAACGCATGCGGAAAAATAATGCCATGCTCGTCATGGTTTTGTTCAATGGCAGCCGCCACCACGCGACTCACCCCAATGCCATAACAACCCATTTCAGCGGGCTGTGATTTACCCTGGCGATCTAAAAACTGCACCTGCATCGCTTCAGAATATTTGGTGCGGAGCTGAAAAATATGGCCCACCTCAATACCGCGACAAATCTCTAAGTGACCTCCACCATCTGGACTAGGGTCACCTGCCAAGACGGTGCGAAGATCAGCCACCACATCAGGCTCGGGACAATCGCGCTTAAAGTTCACCCCAGTCAAATGCATGGGGGTCTCGTTGGCACCGCATACAAAATTGGCCATGGCGGCAGCTGTGCGGTCAGCCACTACTTTGATCTTCGTGCGATCAATCCCCACAGGGCCTATATATCCTTTCACCTCACCTAAAAGTGTTTTAATTTCTGAATCACTGGCAAATCGGCCACCAACCATCAACTTCTCAGCTTTCACTTCATTCAGTTCGTGATCGCCTCTCAGCAAAACCATAAAGGCTTGCCCTTCTTGATCCATCATCAGAAGAGACTTAAGAGTGTCGGTGATAGGGATCTTCAGAAATTGTGCGAGATCAGTATTAGAAGTTTGACCGGGCGTTGAAACCTTAGTCATCTCTATTTCAGCCCCTGCTCTGGGGGCTTGAGGGACCAATCCTTCAGCCAATTCTACGTTGGCCGCATAGCCTGTATCGGGGCAAAAGGCGATGGCATCTTCACCGGAATCGGCCAACACATGAAACTCATGGGAGCCTGAACCACCAATAGCACCCGTATCCGCTGCAACTGCACGAAAACGGAGGCCTAAGCGCGTAAAGATTGCGCTATAAGTCTCATAAATTCTGTTGTAAGTTTCTTCTAGTGAAGCAAAGTCTTCATGAAAAGAATAAGCATCCTTCATCAAAAACTCGCGGGCGCGCATCACGCCAAAACGGGGACGAATCTCATCACGAAACTTAGTTTGAATTTGATAATAATTAACGGGTAATTGGCGATAGCTTTTCAGCTCTCTTCGAGCCACATCACAAATCACTTCTTCATGGGTAGGACCAAAACAAAACTCCCGCTCATGACGATCATGAATCTTAAGCATCTGCGGGCCAAACTTTTCCCAGCGCCCTGATTCCTGCCAAAGCTCTGCAGGCTGAATAGCGGGCATCAATAATTCAAGTGCGCCTGCACGATTCATTTCCTCGCGCACAATGGCCTCAACCTTGCGTAAAACCCTTAACCCCAGTGGCATCCAGGTGTACAAACCACTTCCTAAACGCTTAATCAATCCTGCTCTGAGCATCAAGCGATGACTGATGAGCTCAGCCTCTCCGGGGGCTTCTTTAAGGGTAGAAATAAAAAACTGGGAAGCGCGCATGGCTGACTCGTGTAGAGAAAAAGAAGACATTTTAGCTGACAGAAAGAAATCACCCTAACGCTCATTACACTCCCAGTTTTAATGAAGCCCAAGGTAGGCAAACATGAACCCAATGAATCGATTTGTATTCCCCGCGCTTTTTTTTCAAGGACGGATCGTTGGGGTGATTGGTTTACTGTGCTTGTGCGCGTGTACTTTACTCGAGCCAAAGCCCATTCATGCATCCGTTAATCCAACTTTAGAGTCCCCTCAAGACTTAGATGTACAAAGTTTAAATAAAGCTTTGGTCATGCTGAGCCCTCTGACGCTTCGCGTGGAAACGGATCGATATCAATCTGAATTATTCCAGGAAGCATTTCCTGAAAGCGCGGAAGCCGAACGTCACGCACGCTGGATGGAGGCACAGTTTCAGATGGCAGGACTGGTACCCGCAGGGGACGCACCGAATTCATGGAGACAACGCGTACCTCTTACGCGTTATCACTCCGAATTTACTTTCAGTACGGTTGTAAAAGGAAACGCAAAAACGCTTCTTGAAAGTGATGATTTCGAGCTTTGGTCCACCACACCTCTGAAAGAAATTAGGATAGATCGACCAGAAATCCTTTTTATTCCATCGATTGAAGAAATAGAGGGCAATAATGCACAAAAACCAGACATACGCGGAAAAGTGATCTTAATGCGCGAGAACGCGTCTTCATCAAGTACTGAGCAATTCAGTTGGGCAGCACATCAGGGTGTTGCTGCAGCACTATTTATCAAAGCCTCCGATTCATCAGAAATGAACGTGCACAGACAAAACAAAACATCAAAAAAGGATCATTTTATTCTCAGGGCAGCGTTGGGCAACCCCGATCAACCCCTCATCATGGGTCGAATGAGCGCTCAACTGGCACAATCACTTTTTGGCGTTTCAGAAAAAAACACTTTAATAAATATGACTTCCGTGAAATCGGTCAATGCCACACCTAGTGTGATAACAAGTGAGAATATTCGCTCACCGATTCACATACTGCTAAAAAACACATGGGGGGAAAGCACCAGCAACATTATCGTGGGGAAGATTGTTGGCAACACCCACATTTCTCATGAAGTGCCCGTTGTCTTCACTACAAGCACCGGTTATGTAGAAAACTATTCCTTGGCAAATTCATCATGGGCAAATGCAAGTAACTTCTCTGCTTTGATGACTGCTGCGCATGCTTTATCACAGCCTGGTGAAACGCCTCAAAAAGACATTCTTTTTGTCGTCACCACGCTTCCTCACCCTGCTCACGAAACCACTCAAGATGATAGAGCTTGGCAGTGGTGGAAAGCACAAAGCGCACTAGTACAACAAAGCCAAAGGGTGCATCGTTTTGATATGCACTCTATTTTAGGTCAACGCGCACTAGAGAATGATGAGGCATGGATTAAAGCTGCAGACCAAGCTCAAAGCATAGTTGAGCAAGGCTATCGGCAGTCTGGGCCATGGATGCACCACTAGGTTTCTTTCAAAATCACCCTTAAAGGCTGACATAGATGTTTGGAAGGTAATGCGTCAAGGAGTTCGGCGACTTCGCCCAAGATTTGATCACCTGACCACTGCCCCCCCGCTAATGGACCGCGATGAAATAATACCCAGACATCTCCCAAAGTGGCTTGCCACACTGGTGGCTTGGCCCTGCAGTATCCATAGCGATCCTCAGCCACCAAACCAGCTGCCACTAGCGGCAGAATCGCTGTTTCGAGATTATCGTAACCCATCGCAAGTTTGCCCTGTAATTCAGGCAGACGAATCGCGCGCTCACCCGCCAGCATGAGCACTCTTAAAACTTGTAGTGCATCTCGAAACTGTTGATCAGGATGATCGTGCGAAATACGCCATGCATCGCCATTCCAATAAGAAAAACTCGCCGTCAATACTGCACCACCTAACACGACCGACCAAGATAAATAAATCCACAATAGAAAAATAGGAAAGGCAGCAAATGCTCCATAGACAGCTGTATAGCCAGGAAAATGATGCACGTAAAATGTGAATAGCCAGCGCATCACTTCAAATGCTAAGCCCCCCATCAATCCTCCTGTAATGGCATGTTTCATGGGCACATGAGGATAGGGCAATGATCGATACATCATGGTTAAGGTAGTGCTAATGGCTAACCATGGCGTCCAGGTCAGCAAGATTTGAGGAATCCAAGACAAGCCATGATCCCCGTACCCCATCCAAACCTTAAACAAGGTCGTAGAGACGGTAAGAGCCAAGGTAACGGCAACCGGTGCTAACAACACCAGCAAAGCATAGGTGAGCAACCGACGAACAAGCGGTCTTTGGGCTTTGACTTGCCAAATATCACCAAACACCTTGTCTACCGTCATCATTGCTGTAATGGTTGCTAAAGCTAACAACAAGGTTCCCGCCAATCTGAGGTTCCCTGCATTATTTGAAAAATGGGTCATGTACGTGCCGATGATACGGCTTGCCGTATCAGGCAATAAATTGGCCAATAAAAAATCTCGAATCTTGGGTAGCAGGCGATTAAATCCCGGAAGCGCGGTCAGCACTGTGAGCGCGATCGTAATAAACGGCACCAAGGCGAGGAGTGTTGTACAGGTTAAACTGCCCGCTACCTGCATACCGCGTGTACGCACAAAGCGCATCACGACAAAACGCAGGAATCCAAAGATACGTTGTAGAGGGTTGAGGGGCTGCAGAGGATCACCCACTACCGATCGTCTTACTGCATCGTAAACTTTGTCGCTAAACTCTTGAACCATTAGGTGTGAGGATAAACAGCAATGAGAGAAATTTTAATTGTTTACTACAGTTCCGGTGGGGCTACCCATGCACTTGCACGAATGGTCGCGCGCGGAGTAGATTCGGTGACTGACGCACGTGCCAAGCTTCGTACTGTACCGCGAGTCTCTGCTGTTTCGGAAGCATTAGAAAATGAGATTCCAGCAGATGGGCCTCCTTACGCGAGCCTGGAAGACCTTAAAAACTGTGCAGGACTCATCTTAGGAAGTCCTGTGCGATTCGGCAATATGGCCGCCCCGCTTAAATATTTTATCGATCAAAGCTCGAGCGTGTGGCTTGCAGGTGGCTTGAGTGGAAAACCGGCAGCAGTATTTACCTCGGGCGGTAGCCTGCACGGGGGCCAAGAAAGCACCTTGATCAGTATGATGCTCCCCCTTTTTCACCATGGGATGATTCTGAGTGGTATTCCTTATTCTGAACGTGCCTTATTCGCCACACGCGGTGGCGGCAGCCCGTATGGCGCAAGCCATGTTGGAGGAGAACTCAATGATCGAGAGATCGACAGCGAAGAAAAATCCCTCGCTATCGCTCTCGGTCGCCGGGTAGCAGAACTTGCGCTAAAACTGTCCTCTTAAGCCTGCGGATTGAGCTTTGCAGCACCGTGGTGCAATTTATTCAACGCATTGAGATAAGCCTTAGCTGATGCCACCACAATATCCGTATCGGCCCCTAGACCATTCACAACGCGATCGCCAAGAGAAAGGCGTACAGTAACTTCTCCCTGAGACTCAGTCCCACTGGTAATGGCATTCACGGAATAGAGTTGCAGCTCAGTGCCGCTCGGGGCAATTTTTTCAATAGCCTTAAAAGCAGCATCTACTGGGCCACTACCGGATGATTCCTGGACGTGCTCTAGCGACCCTACCCGCATCGTGATGCGTGCCTGAGGCTCTTCTCCAGTCTCACTATGCGCTCGCAAAGCAATGAGGCTATATAACTCGGTATCAGGGGACATGCTCTCGTCACTGATCAACGCATGCAAGTCCTCATCAAAAATTTCATGCTTACGATCAGCTAATTCTTTAAAGCGCTGAAACGCCGAGTTAAGCTGTGCCTCAGAGCCCAATTCAATGCCCAACTCGGTTAAACGGTTACGGAAGGCATTGCGCCCAGAGAGTTTTCCGAGCACCAAACGATTGGCATTCCAACCCACATCCTCAGCTCGCATAATTTCATAGGTCTCACGATTTTTGAGCACCCCATCTTGGTGAATACCCGATTCATGCGCAAAGGCATTGGCGCCCACTACTGCCTTATTAGGCTGCACAGGGAATCCTGTTATCCCTGAAACCAAACGGCTGGCTGGAACAATTTGAGTGGTATCGATGCGCGTTTCAACCGGAAATACATCTTTTCGGGTACGCACAGCCATGACAACTTCTTCCAGTGCCGCATTGCCTGCACGTTCCCCTAAACCATTGATCGTACATTCAACTTGGCGCGCGCCTGCCAGCACAGCAGCCAAAGAATTGGCAACAGCCAAGCCCAAATCATTGTGGCAATGAACGGAGAAAATAGCCTTATCACTATTTGGAATGCGGGTTCGCAAATCATGTATCAATGCACTAAATTGATGAGGCATGGTGTAGCCCACGGTATCGGGTACATTGAGTGTGCGCGCTCCAGCATTGATCACTGCTTCGAAAACGCGGCATAAAAAATCAGGATCAGAACGACCCGCATCTTCAGCAGAAAACTCAACATCATCCGTAAATGTTCTGGCGCGTTTCACCGCTGCCACCGCCTGCTCTAAAACTTGATCTGGACTCATGCGGAGTTTCTTTTCCATATGAATTGCGCTCGTCGCAATAAAAGTATGGATACGACCGCGTTCAGCAGGCTTGATTGCTTCTCCCGCCCGATCGATATCAGCAAACTGAGCACGCGCTAAACCGCATACTGTGCTTTCGCGAATAGCTGTTGCCACCGCCTTAACGGCCTCAAAGTCTCCGGGTGAGGCAGCCGGAAAGCCGGCTTCAATGATATCCACCCGCATTTTCTCGAGTTGTTTGGCGATGCGGATTTTTTCTTCGCGTGTCATCGATGCGCCGGGGCTTTGCTCCCCATCGCGCAAGGTTGTGTCAAAAATAATGAGTTGGTCGGCCATGTTAAAGCTCCTCGTCAAAGTGCGGTTAGGGCCGGTGGGCCACTTGGCGCAAGTAACAGTTCAATAGAGATTCCTGCCTGCATATTCAGGAAACACAAAACGTACTGATCAAAAAAGGGGATAGAGTATTTTAGCGCGCGTGGCGCAGCAGCAGCCCTGCCAGGAGCAGGCTCAGCGGGAGTAGCTGAATGGGCGCTTTAAAAATATACATGCCATTAGCATAGCGCACGCAGCAAGCAGACTGCAAGTTAGGGCCTACTCGTCCCGAACAATACGAAGTGATGGCCGACGCACCCTTCTCCAGCGCCCTACTCTGCTCCATGCCAAAAACGCATAGCCGTGCAAGGCGTAGATGGCAAACCCAGCAAAGAGAACCAAGGCTTGATCAATGGTAATAACCACAAACAAGAGCATCACAACCAAGACCACCCAAAATGGAACAGCACGTCTTAGGTTGATGTCCTTAAAACTATAAAACTTCACATTTGAAACCATGGTAAGCCCTGCAAACAAGGTGAGGGCCCACGCAAACCATTGCAGGTCTCGGCCTAAAATTTGATAGTCGCCATGGGCAACCCATACAAGGCCTGCAATCAATGCTGCAGCTGCTGGGCTAGGTAGGCCAATGAAATAGCGTTTATCGGCAATTCCAATCTGAGTATTAAAGCGGGCCAAGCGCAGCGCGGCCCCACAACAATAGACAAAAGCAGCAAGCCACCCTAATTTGCCCATACCGCGCAGTGCCCATTCGTACATCAGCAAACTTGGTGCGGCGCCAAATGAAACCATGTCTGAAAGACTATCGTATTCAGCCCCGAATGCACTTTGGGTGCGGGTGAGTCTGGCCACGCGGCCGTCTAGGCCATCCAGCACCATTGCCACAAAGATTGCCTGAGCGGAATCAACGAAGTTTCCATTCATGGCCTGCACAATCGCAAAGAAGCCTGAGAACAGCGCAGCGGTGGTAAAGAGATTGGGTAAAAGATAAATACCGCGACGACGGCGCGCCTGATTCAGCAGCGAGTCAGAAACCGGTTCATCCATTTTTAGCCCTAGGCCTCAGGTAAATCAGCGATTGCAGTCAGCGCTGCGCTCACCGTATCCCCAATGGCCACTCGAATATGGGCATAGGTTGGGAGGTACAAATCTACCCGCGAACCAAACCGAATAAATCCATAACGCTCACCCCGGGTCAAGACTGAACCTACATCCGCGTAGCACAGAATACGACGCGCAATGAGCCCCGCCACTTGCACGCAAGTAATGTCATGGCCGCTGGTGGTGCGAATACACAAGGCGTTGCGCTCATTGTGTTCTGAAGCTTTATCAAAGTCTGCATTCACAAATAAGCCTGGGTGATAACTTAGTTGAAAAACTTTGCCATTTACCGGGCTACGATTCGAATGCACATTGAATACATTCATGAACACGCTGACTTTAATTGAAGGCCGATTTAGCCAAGGGTCATTCATCGGCATCACTGCAATCACTTTGCCGTCAGCGGGAGAAACCACCACGTTTGGTGCAGCAGTAACTAAGCGCGGAGGGTCTCTAAAAAACTGTAAAACAAAAAGGGCTACAAGCCAGAATGGAAGCGACCACAAGGCCCCAAAAAATACAGCCACTACCACTGCCAAGGCGAAAGACAGCCCTACATAGGGCCATCCTTCACGGGCAATAATGGGATGCGGGTAATGAGCTTGAGACAAATCAGTTCTTGGTTTGGTCAACAAGCTTGTTCTTGGAAATCCAAGGCATCATTCCACGCAACTTAGCACCCACTTTTTCAATCGCGTGTTCACGACCCAAGCGGCGCATTGCATGCATAGAAGGTGCCCCTGCGCGGTTCTCAAGAATAAACTCTTTAGCGAACTGACCCGACTGGATTTCATGCAGAATTTTTTTCATTTCAGCACGGGTGGCTTCGTTAACAATACGTGGACCACGGGTTAGGTCACCGTACTCTGCTGTGTTAGAGATCGAGTAACGCATATTTGCGATCCCACCTTCGTACATCAGATCAACGATCAGCTTGAGTTCATGCAAGCACTCAAAGTACGCCATCTCAGGCGCGTAACCCGCTTCTACCAAGGTATCAAAACCAGCTTCAACCAAAGCAGTGGCTCCACCGCACAATACAGCCTGCTCACCAAACAAATCGGTTTCGGTTTCTTCACGGAAGGTTGTTTCGATGACGCCAGCGCGGGCACCACCATTCGCAGCTGCATAAGATAGCGCAACGTCGCGGGCACGTCCGCTCGCATCTTGTGACACTGCGATCAATGAGGGAACACCACCGCCTTGGGTATAGGTAGAACGCACCAAATGCCCGGGACCTTTGGGTGCAATCATGATGACATCAATGTCAGCACGGGGAATGATCTGACCAAAGTGAACGTTAAAACCGTGTGCAAATGCCAATGCAGCACCTGGCTTAATATTGGGTTCAATTTGGGTACGGTATACCTCAGGCTGGCTCTCATCAGGCAAAAGAATCATCACTAAGTCAGCGCTTGTAACAGCTTCAGCTACTTCTTTGACTTGCAGACCGGCTGCTTCGGCTTTCTTCCATGATGCCCCACCGGCGCGAAGCGCAACGGTGACCTCTACCCCAGAGTCTTTCAGGTTGTTGGCGTGCGCGTGGCCTTGCGAACCATAACCAATAATCGTGACCTTTTTTCCTTTAATTAGGGAGAGGTCTGCATCTTTTTCGTAATAAACCTGCATGCTCATGAGAATAGTTGCTCCGTGTGTGCGGTATGTTGATAGAAGGGTTAAAAAGGTTTTTCAGGTATTGCGAGAATCAGACCCTAAGGATCCATTCTCCTCTTCCGATGCCAGAGGCACCCGTACGCACGGTTTCTAAGATATGTGCGCTATCGATTGCTTCAAGGAAGGCATCCAACTTGTCTCGCGTTCCCGTCAATTCAATCGTGTAAATACGATCTGTAACATCGATCACGCGGCCTCGGAAGATATCAGCGGTTCGCTTAATCTCCTCGCGATCTTTACCTTCAGCACGAATTTTAACCAACATGAGTTCGCGCTCAATATGACGGCCTTCGTTGAGGTCGAATACCTTTACAACCTCGATCAATTTATTGAGCTGCTTGGTGATTTGCTCAATAACATCTTCCGAACCTGATGTCACGATGGTCATGCGCGACAAGGTGGGATCTTCTGTGGGGGCCACCGTTAATGATTCGATGTTGTAACCACGCGCGGAAAACAAACCCGCAACGCGCGATAAGGCACCCGCTTCATTTTCCAGGAGAAGGGAAAGAATATGACGCATCTTATAAATCCTCCGAGCCTAGAATCATCTCACTTAGACCTTTACCACCTGGCACCATTGGGAATACGTTTTCCGTTTGGTCAGTCTGGAAATCTAAAAAGACCGTGCGGTCTTTCAGTGCAAAGGCTTCGCGTAACGCCCCCTCAACATCAGCAGGGCTCTCAATTTTGAACCCAACGTGACCATAGCTTTCAGCCAGCTTTACAAAATCAGGTAGGGCTTCCATGTAGGATTCTGAATAGCGGTTGCCATGCTGCAATTCTTGCCACTGACGCACCATTCCAAGATAACGATTGTTCAGGTTCACAATCTTGATAGGCAGATGATACTGTTTGCAGGTTGAAAGTTCCTGAATACACATCTGGATGCTTGCCTCACCTGTGACGCAAGCCACCATATCATTTGGGAAGGCAAACTGCACACCCATCGCTGAAGGCAATCCAAACCCCATTGTTCCAAGGCCTCCGGAGTTGATCCAACGACGTGGTTTGTCAAACTTGTAATACTGTGCAGCCCACATCTGATGTTGGCCCACATCAGATGTAATGTAGGCATCTCCATTGGTCACTTCATATAGCTTTTCAACCACAGCTTGTGGCTTAATGATTTCGGTATTACTGCGATCAAAACGCAAACAATCCCTACCGCGCCATTCTTCAATCTGCTTCCACCAAGCCGCTAGCGCTTGGGGATCTGGTTTCGCCTCTGATGCGTGCAATTGTTTCAGCATTTCTTCAGCCACATCGGCAAGATTACCCACAATAGGCACATCTACCTTCACACGCTTAGAAATAGACGAGGGATCGATATCCACATGGATGATTCGACGACCAGGCTGATAGAAATGTTCTGGGTTTCCGATCACGCGATCATCAAACCGTGCACCAATAGCCAGCAATACATCACAATTTTGCATGGCCAGATTGGCTTCGTAGGTTCCATGCATACCCAGCATACCAACAAATTGCTTATCAGTAGCGGGATAGGCACCCAAGCCCATCAAAGTATTCGTGCAGGGATAACCCAACTCACGCACGATCTGAGTAAGAAGATGGGAGGCATCTCCCAAGATCACCCCTCCACCCGCATAGATCATAGGGCGCTTGGCTTCAAGCAACATTTGAACTGCTTTTTTGATCTGGCCTGCATGTCCTTTAATCACAGGATTATAAGAACGCATAGAAACAGAAGAAGGATAGCTATACTCAGCTAAATGCTGGCTCACATCTTTAGGAATATCTACAAGCACTGGACCTGGACGGCCAGAGGTGGCGACATAAAAAGCTTTTTTGATGGTCGTCGCCAACTCGTTTACATCTTTAACCAGGAAATTGTGCTTCACACAGGGGCGGGTAATCCCCACAGTATCTACCTCTTGGAACGCATCTAGGCCAATAGCGCGCGTGGGTACCTGGCCGCTAATGATGACCATAGGTATAGAGTCAAGGAATGCAGTAGCAATACCTGTAACGGCATTGGTCACACCCGGACCGCTAGTAACGATTGCTACACCCGGTCTACCCGAGGATCGCGCATAGCCATCTGCCGCGTGAATCGCTGCTTGTTCATGCCGTACAAGAATGTGCTTAACCTTGTCCTGCTTGAAAATTTCATCATAAATGTATAACACTGCACCGCCTGGATATCCAAAGAGGAATTCAACCCCTTCTTCAGCCAAACAGCGAAGCGTAATTTCTGCGCCGGAGAGTTGCATAGAAAAGCCTTGATTGGCCCCAGAATGATGCTTGGGACCCGATATATTTAAGTGGGAACCCGAAACAATAAAGCTTGATTTTACGTAGGTCAAGGTGGATATGTTTTGATGCGTTTATCAACGAACCCGTTTAAACTGACTATGCCGTCAGGTGAACGGCTTTTAACCCTCATTATTAGGATCGCAAACTGGCTTCTTATCAGGAACTCTCTGACTTTCTTGCTAGCGTTGAACGCAGAGCTTTCAAACAAGCAATGTATGGTGTGCGCGATGAAAGCGCTGCGCTGGATATTGTGCAGGATGCCATGCTTAAACTCACAGAGCGCTATCCCGATCGGCCCGCGGAAGAGCTACCCATGCTTTTTCAACGAATTTTGCAGAACACAATTCATGACTTCTTTCGTCGCCTAAAAGTAAGGAATACTTGGACACGCCCTTTTTCTTCTTTTTTCACCAAAGAAACAGATGAAGATCAAGATGTCATGGAAATGCTGGAAAGCCTACAAGATGATCATCCAGGCACCACACCAGAGACTGACTTGGCACAACAACAAACACTCGGGGAAATTGAGGCTGCATTAGAAAAACTTCCCGCACGTCAACGAGAAGCTTTCCTGTTGCGTTATTGGGAAGAATTAGATGTTGCCGAGACTGCTGCCGCGATGGGATGCTCTGAAGGGAGCGTAAAAACCCATTGTTCGCGCGCTGTTCACGCCTTGTCATCCACCTTGAAAGCAAGAGGGATTAAATTATGACAGAACAAGATTTTGCAAAAAAAATTAGCCGGCACCTCAATCTGAGTACAAAACAGATTGACGGCATGACGCTGCAACGTTTGTCTGACATTCGACGTCAGGCTTTGTCTGCTGCCGCTGTTGCTGATCGTCAATTTGTGATGGCGCAACACCCCTCAGGCCAACACGCGGTATTGGGCTTCCACGACAACGGCAACAATGAAAATGGGATGTCGCACCATGCCCGCACCGTCTTTATTGCCTTAGTCGTGCTGACTTTAATTGCTGGCATGTTTACCTGGCAGCGCCTGAACAACGACGATGATGAGTCCGAGCAAGGCTTACTTGACGCGAAAATGCTTTCAAGCGATTTACCTGTCTCCACGTTTATTCAACCCGATTTTAAAGAATGGGTAAACGGCTCACGTTAATTGTATTGCTTGCAGCCACCCTGTTTGGATTGGGGGTGTCATCAAGCTATGCCGCAAGCCCAACGGATCCAGGTCCTCGATGGGAATCCTTGTCACCTGAAATAAAACAGGTTCTTGCACCTGTGGCTCCCGACTGGGAAACCATGCCTGGCTTTCAACGTAAGCGCTTGGTGAATGCTGCGAAGCACTATCCTAAACTCAGCCTAGAGGAACAAGTCCGCTTTCGTGAGCAATTACCTCAATGGGCGAAACTTCCTCATGAGGAACGCAAGGATGCAAGGGAAACCTACAAAAAATATCATTCGCTCCCTCAAGAACAGAAAGACAAATTAAAGAAACGTTGGCAGGAAGAAAATGGGGCTTCACCTCAATCAAGCCCTGCAACCACAGCAGTTCCCATGAGCCCTCCCGGCACTACTGCCCACTAGATCTTGGATTTAGAACCCTTTCAGCTCAGGTCACCCTCTTTTTTCCGCAGAATCTTTAGCGGTTTTTATGACCTTTTATTGCTAGCTGGAATTTTAATGTTGGCAGGATTTATATTGGTTCCGTTCGGTAAAGCGATCGGGCTAGAGGGACACGCAGCGCAGGTATTTACCCGAGTCTGGGTCTTGATTGTTATGTCTTGCTACTACCTATGGTTTTGGACCCACGGCGGACAAACACTTCCAATGAAAACTTGGCGTTTACGTTTGTGCAAGCAAGATGGATCATCAATAGGCATGGATAGGGCCATGCTAAGACTTGTTCTAATAGCTGCAGGCTGGGGCTTAGGTGGAGCCCATTTTTTTTGGGCGCTTTTGGATCGGGACAAACAATTTCTGCACGATCGCATATTAGGCACTCGCATTGTGTCCTTAAGCTCTCCGCTCCATCCATCGCCCTAAAATAAAAGCCATCATCAAAAAGGCGATATTAGGCGCTAATGTGCTTACCCAAGGACTCCAGTTATTCAATTCGCCAAGGAATGAAAACAGCCGAATGGTGAGATAAAAGCTTAAACCAAGCCCAATGCCCAACATAATTTGCCGTCCAAAACCTCCCGAGCGTGAGCGGTTCATCGCAAAGGGCATGGCAAGCCACATCATCACGATAATGCCAAAGGGATAAAGCGCTTTACTCCATTGTGCAATTTCAAATCGAGTGGTTCGCTGTTGGTTTTCTCTAAGATGCTTGATGTAGGTAAATAAATTCCATAGAGACATCTGCTCCGGCGCCACAAGAAGAACAGACAAAACGGAAGGCGTGAGCATGGATTTCCAAGGCTGAGAAGGGTTACGCACCAATCTAGCTTGGTCGCCCTCAAACAAAGTCTCCGTGACGTTATTGAGCTTCCATGTCCCTGCCTCTCCAGAATATTCCCCACGTTCTGCAAAACGAATAGATTTGAGCCGTGACCCTTGATCAAAGGTATAGATTTTGATGCCCCGTAAACTGGTATCCGGAAGAATCTCTTGAATATTCACAAAATTCTTTTCATCTTTTACCCATAGCCCGGAACGAAACTGGGTTGCCACCAAGGAATTCAAAGCCGAAAGACGCCATTGCTGAGCTGCGCTTTCAGAAATGGGCATGATCCATTCACCCAACAAAAAACTCATCCCTACCAAGAGCAAGCCTACTCGGCCTAAGGCTACGCCAAGCTGAATTTTGGACATGCCTGCTGCGCGCATCACTGAAATTTCAGAATGCTGAGACAAACTAGAGAGGCCATACAAGGTTCCCACTAAAGCTGAAATAGGAAAAAGCTCATAGGCATGGGCTGGCATGGCAAGTAATACGAAAACAAACATGCGACCAAGCGTGTAATTACCGCGGCCAAGATCATTTAATTCATGGATGAGGTCAAAGAACGCAAAAAGTAGTACAAGGCCCAAAAATACCAGGCCGATCCCCGACAGCACTTCGCGTGCAATATAACGATGCAGAATTTTCAAGGGGAAGTCAGACGCAGCTCAGAAAGAATAGGTCTGAAGTATGAATCATGGCTGACAGGGCGAAAAGCCCTATCAGCCATGATATTGCAAAGAATTACTTAATCGCTTCTTTCAGTTGTTCAAGAATACCCGGATTTTCAAGCGTGGAAGTATCTTGGGTAATTTCTTCACCCTTTGCCAAGGAACGCAACAAACGACGCATGATTTTTCCAGAACGCGTTTTGGGAAGATTATCTCCAAAACGAATTTCATCGGGCTTAGCAATCGGCCCAATCTCACGGCCTACCCAATCACGCAGATCAGCAGCAATTTTCTTGGCCGCATCACCTTCAGGACGTGCGCCCTTCAAGACTACAAAAGCGACCACGGCCTCGCCCTTAATTTCGTGCGGGCGCCCCACCACGGCAGCCTCGGCAACCAAGGAGTTACCCACCAGAGCGGATTCGATTTCCATGGTACCTAAGCGGTGACCCGATACGTTTAATACATCGTCAATACGGCCCATGATCCAGAAATAACCATCTAAGTCACGGTTCGCTGAATCCCCTGCTAAGTAGTAGCCCTTAAGCTCAGGAGGAAAATAAGCGGACTTAAAGCGCTCGGGATCATTCCAAAGCGTTCGAACTTGGGATGGGAAGGGCCGCTTAATGACCAAGAAACCACCTTTGCCTTTCTCTACATCGTGCCCTACTTCATCTACGATATCGGCCATAATGCCAGGCAAGGGGAAAGTACATGAACCGGGCTTCAGCGGAACTACGCCAGGAATAGGAGAAATCATATGGCTGCCCGTTTCAGTTTGCCACCATGTGTCAGCAATTGGGCAACGACCACCGCCCACTACGTTGTAGTACCACATCCAAGCTTCAGGGTTGATCGGCTCACCCACCGATCCCAGCAATCGCAGGGAAGACAGATCGTATTGCTTAGGTAAATCCCCACCTGCTTTGATTAAGGAACGGATTGCAGTCGGTGCGGTGTAGAAAATGGTGACCTTGTGGTCCTGAATCATCCTCCAGAATCGCCCTGCATCAGGATAGGTGGGAACACCTTCAAAAACCACTTGGGTGCATCCTGAAGCCAAAGGGCCATAGGCCACATAAGAGTGTCCGGTAATCCAGCCCACGTCCGCTGTGCACCAAAATACATCGTCTTCTTTTAAGTCAAAAACCCAATGCAAACTTGCCATCGCACCCAACAAGTAGCCGCCACTAGAGTGCTGCACTCCCTTAGGTTTGCCGGTGGAACCAGAGGTATACAAAATGAACAGAGGGTGCTCAGCCCCAACCAGTTCTGGCTCACATTGATCCGACTGACCCGCCTCTACTTCGTGCCACCATTTATCGATAGAAGGATTGAATGCACATTCAGCACCTGTTCGGCGATACACCACAACGGACTTAACAGACTCGACTCCCCCCATAGACATGGCCTCATCGACAGCAGGCTTGAGTGGCAAAGCCTTACCACCGCGGAATTGACCGTCAGAGGTAATGACCAATACTGCTCCCGCATCCACAATCCGCTCATGTAAACTTTTTGAGGAAAACCCACCAAACACTACAGAGTGAATAGCACCAATTCGAGCACAAGCTTGCATGGCCACCACCGCCTCAACACTCATTGGCAGGTAGATCACGACACGATCACCTTTGGCAACGCCTAAAGATTTCAGGGTATTGGCAAAACGGCATACGCGTGAATGCAGTTCTTTATAAGTTACGTGAAGGACCGATCCGTCATCACCTTCAAAAATAATGGCAGTCTTGTTTCCACGGGAAGGGAGATGGCGGTCTAAGCAGTTGTAAGAGACGTTTAATTCGCCATCTTCAAACCACTTATAAAAAGGTGCATTTGACTCATCGAGCGTTGTAGTGAAGGGTTTGTGCCAATGAATATGCTTACGGGCTTGATTCCCCCAAAAGCCACCATAGTCTTTTTCTGCTTCAGCACAGAGTGCATGGTAGGCATGCATTCCCGAAAGATTTGCTTGCGCCACAAAAGATTCATGCGGATGGAATACTCGGTTCTCATGCAGAACAGACTCAACACTACTGGTGGTCATTTTTTTATCTCCAACTCTGTCTTTTTAATTAAGGACACTACATCGAGGTAATGCCGTTCATTTCAAATACTTTAGTATTTTGAAGGCTCTCCTGCCTCTTTTTGAAAGTATATCGTTACAAAACTGCTTTGGGTTAATTCACAAATTCTGAAAAATTCTTATGAAAAAGGCTTTAGCGCGATCTTCAGGACTCCACCGTATAATCGTAAGGTAAATATTAAATTTTGGGAGAGCATTCGTGACTGTGATTTGGGAAAACGATTTAATCGAAAGCGTTGCTAACGCACTGCAATACATTTCGTATTATCACCCTCTGGACTATATTCAAGCTTTGGGCGAAGCCTATAAGCGAGAAACTTCTCCGGCCGCCAAAGATGCGATCGCCCAAATTCTCACCAACTCAAGAATGTGCGCAGAAGGTCATCGCCCCATTTGCCAAGACACTGGCATTGTTGTTGTCTTTGTAAAAGTTGGCATGCGCGTAGAGTGGGATGCCACTTTGTCTTTACAGGACATGATTAATGAAGGGGTGCGCAGGGCATATATGCATCCCGACAATAAGTTACGGGCTTCTATCGTGGCCGATCCTGCTGGGCGCCGCGTCAACACAAAAGATAATACTCCCGCCGTAGTCCATGTAGAGATCGTTCCAGGCGATACAGTAGAGATTTCTCTTGCAGCTAAGGGTGGCGGATCAGAAAACAAAAGTAAATTTGTGATGCTCAATCCATCCGACTCCATTGTTGATTGGGTTCTTAAAACTGTCCCCTTGATGGGAGCCGGGTGGTGTCCTCCAGGAATGCTTGGGATCGGCATTGGCGGAACAGCAGAAAAAGCAATGGTCATGGCCAAGGAATCTCTGATGGAACCCATTGACATGCATCTTCTTAAAGCTCGAGGCCCCAAGAATCGAGTTGAGGAATTACGCATTGAACTCTTTGAAAAGGTAAATGCTTTAGGCATTGGTGCGCAAGGACTAGGGGGATTAACTACCGTTCTCGATGTGAAAATTCACGATTATCCCACCCACGCTGCTTCACTACCCGTTGCGATCATCCCCAACTGCGCAGCTACCCGTCATGCCCATTTTGTCTTGGATGGATCGGGGCCTTCATTTATTACCCCTCCCTCACTCTCTGACTGGCCTGACATCACCTGGTCACCCAGCGCCAGTGCCCGCAAGGTGAATTTAGATGCCGTCACAGCAGCCGATGTTGCCTCATGGAAACCTGGCGAAACATTGTTGCTGAACGGCAAGCTCCTAACGGGACGTGATGCTGCGCATAAACGTATTGCCGATTTATTCGCTAAAGGTGAAGGCTTACCCCCAGGCGTGGATTTCAATGGCCGTTTCATTTACTACGTTGGTCCAGTTGATCCTGTCCGCGAAGAGGTGGTGGGACCCGCAGGCCCTACCACGGCTACCCGCATGGATAAATTCACCCGCATGATGTTAGAAAAAACAGGCTTACTGGGAATGGTAGGAAAAGCCGAGCGGGGACCTGAGGCCATTGAGGCCATTCGAGACCACCATAGCGTGTATCTGATGGCAGTGGGCGGCGCTGCCTATCTGGTATCAAAAGCCATTCAATCCTCTCGTGTAGTGGCCTTCGCTGATCTCGGCATGGAAGCTATTTATGAGTTTGATGTCAAAGATATGCCAGTTACTGTGGCGGTGGACGCCAAAGGTGAGTCAGTGCACATCACAGGCCCCGCCGAATGGAAAGCCAAGATAGCCGGCATTCCTGTTGTCACAAAATAATTTTTTAGGTAATGGGACGGATTCTGCTGACCCACAGCACGTATAATCCGTCCCGTTTATGTCTTTCATTGATATCCCCGCCAAGTTCTTAAAACCCGGCAGTCGACTGCGCTTGCCTGAGGGAAGCGGTTGCGCTGACGCTTTGAGTCTTGCTCGACTCATTAAAGGCCAAACACGACCGTTGGTCATTTTTACTGCGAGTGCTTGGCATGGTCAGCGTCTTCTTGAAGAACTGAGCTGGTTTGCTCCAGATCAAAGCGTCCACCTCCTTCCAGATTGGGAAACCCTCCCCTACGATGGTTTTTCACCCCATCAGGATTTGATTTCTGAGCGTCTGGCCACCCTCTGGCACATTGCCACAGGAAAATGCCAAGCGCTGATCGTTCCCGTTGCTACTGCGATGTATCGCCTCGCTCCACGTGGCTATCTTGCCGCCCGCACTTTTGAAGTATTCAAGGGCAAACCTTTGCCTCAAGAAGCGTTCAGAAGCCAATTAACGCTTGCGGGTTATAACCATGTCCAGCAGGTCATGAGTCCTGGCGAGTATTGCATCAGGGGCGGTTTGATCGATCTGTTCCCCGCTGGAAGCACACTCCCATTCCGTATTGAATTATTGGATGAAGATGTAGAAACCATACGTACCTTTGATGTTGACACGCAAAGGACGGTATATCCAGTGAGCGAAATCCGCCTGCTTCCTGCGCGTGAATTTCCCACTGATGAGGCCGGCCGAATTGGTTTTAGGGAACGCTTTAGAGATTATTTTGAAGGGGATCCTTCGCGTGTCAAAATCTACAAAGATATTAGTAGTGGCATCGTGCCAGGTGGCATTGAATATTTTCTACCACTATTTTTTGATCAAACAGAAACCCTGTTTGACTTCCTTCCTGCCAATACTTTATGCGTTACGCATGGCGATGCAGTGCATGCAGCCCATGAGTTTTGGGAATCGGCCAGAACACGCCATGAAGTATTAAAAGGAGACCGTACCCGCCCAGTCATGGCCCCCAAAGACATCTTCCTTCCTGAGGATGAGTTCTTCTCACGCATGAATGCTTGGCCCCGCTTCGAAATGCCAGCCCCAGCCGGTGCTCATACGGATATTAAGGTTACTGATGGCGCGCCTGAATCCAATGAGTCTGATCGCATCTTACCCACGCTCCCTTCGGAACTTGCTTCTCTGATTGTGCAGAGTACACCGCTTCCTAATATTGAAATTCAGCGGGGCTCGGATCACCCTCTAGACCGGCTAGATCGGTTTCTGCGTCACAATCCTGGTTCGGTTTTACTTGTTGCGGAGAGCCTAGGTAGACGTGAAACGATCAGTCAGCTATTGATCGAACACAACATTGAAGTCACTCTTTGTGAAGACTGGGTTGGATTCTTAAGTTTGCGCCCGGCGCTTGGAATCACGGTTGGCCCCCTAACAGCCGGTTTTATTGCTCCCGTCGATGCTTTCAGCGTCCTAACCGAAGCAGAACTCTATGCTACCCAGGTCAGGCAAAGCCGCCGCCGGGATGGCCGCCAGCGCAGCAATAACGAAAGCATGATCAAAGACCTCTCTGAGGTCCGACTTCACGATCCCGTTGTCCACATCGAACACGGGGTGGGCCGATATATGGGCTTGCTCAATATGGATATGGGAGAAGGCGAAAACGAGTTCCTACAACTCGACTATGCCGACGGCGATAAGCTGTATGTACCCGTCTCTCAACTCCATCAAATTAGCCGGTATACCGGGGGCCCTCCCGAGTCTGCCCCATTACACAAATTAGGATCAGGGCAATGGGATAAAGCCAAGCGTAAAGCGGCACAACAAGTGCGGGATACCGCTGCAGAATTGTTGGATTTATACGCCAAGCGGGCTGCTCGCCAAGGTTTTTCCTTTCCCCTTAGGGAAAGTGAATATGCTCAGTTTTCAGCTGGCTTTCCATTTGAAGAAACTCCCGATCAACGCGCAGCCATTGCGGCCGTCATGGATGACATGGGTTCAGGCCGCCCCATGGATCGCCTGATCTGTGGAGACGTTGGTTTTGGCAAAACCGAAGTCGCCATGCGTGCCGCTTTTCTGGCGGTCAATGCAGGCAAGCAAGTGGCAGTGCTCGTCCCCACGACTTTGTTAGCCGAACAACACTTTCAGAATTTCAGTGATCGTTTCGCCGAATGGCCCGTTAAGGTTGCAGAACTGTCGCGCTTTCGCTCAGCCAAAGAAACCACCGTTAATCTGGCAGGACTGAAAGCGGGCAGTATCGATATCGTCATAGGTACGCACAAGCTCATTGGGGAAGGAATCGAATTCAAAAATCTTGGCTTAGTGATTATTGACGAGGAACATCGCTTTGGTGTGCGTCAAAAGGAACGGCTCAAAGCACTCCGCGCCGAGGTAGATGTTCTGACTCTCACTGCAACACCTATCCCCCGCACCTTAGCCATGAGCATGGAAGGGTTAAGAGACTTTTCTGTCATTGCCACGGCACCTCAAAAACGACTAGCGATTAAAACCTTTGTTTATCCCTATTCAGAATCTGTGATTCAAGAAGCC
>Ga0114963_10000724_pt1 | contig 22388 bp, 16 predicted proteins | sample C_131016_EF_Meta_FD_87019 | JGI IMG/M metagenome (GOLD analysis project Ga0114963, IMG submission 87019) | Freshwater microbial communities from Lake Croche, Canada to study carbon cycling - C_131016_EF_MetaG | ecosystem: Environmental > Aquatic > Freshwater > Lake | place: Lake Croche, Canada...
AGCGCTCGAGCGGTCATTTGCCGTACTGAACTGGATTCCCAAAATAATCCATCGCTGCCTAGTCGTTTATGCAGCACCAGCGTGAGGCATACAACGCCGATTAAGAGCAGCATTTTGAGTTGAAAAACGTCGTTGGCCAGTGAACGCGCGGGTTCGCCTACGATCAGTAGTGCGCCGCTTAGCAAGAGCACAGGCAGTGCCCACCAAATGACCTTTACAAAGCGGTCAAAGATACTGGCAGTTGTTTGATCGGCGTTGCATAGATTGAGCAAGCGCAGGTTGATCATGAGTGCAGAGATCAGCACTGCCGCAACGGCCAAGATATGAATGGTTTGAATCGCGGGCACAACCCACAGCGTTTGCTGAATGCTTTCGCTCAGTGGTGTTTGCTCGAGCCAAACACAAAAATCTTCAAGAGGTTTTGTACGCATCAGAAAAGACTACTCAGCGGCATGGTGTCTGTCAATAGCGCCATGAGACGAACTCGAATCATCAGATCATTTAAAACGCCTACCTATGGAAAACCCTAGTATGTACAAGTCAGCGAGCGCTGAGGGCAGTTACGGCGTGTGCGTTCTCTGCGCTCTCGCCAATTCAGTGTTGTCGTGAGTGAGTCGTTTTACACTTGAGAAAGTATTGTATAAATGACTCGGGCGTCCGACCAAACATAAAATCAAACGTAACCTAACGCCTCAATCAAACCTTGAGCTCACCTATGCCCATTCTTCGCAGCCTACTGCTCGCTTGCACAGTTTTTCTGGCGAGCTGCACAACCACCTACGAGCGTCCGCCCTTCAACTCGCCCTTGACGACCCTTGAATTAATGGAGTGGGTGCTTGATCCCGCTGCAGATGGTGTGTGGGGGGCCGTGGGCTGGATCAGTAACAGTGAGGGTGATAAAGAGTTCTTTCCCAAGACTCAAGAAGAGTGGGATGTGGTGCGTAATAGTGCCGCGACATTGATGGAGGCGGCAAATCTGCTCATGCTCGAGAACCGCGCGGTTGATAAAAAGAATTGGATGCAGGCGGCGCGGCGTTTGAGCAAGAATGCTGAGATCGCTTTGGCAGCGGCTAAGGCCAAAGATGTGAAATTAATTTTTGATATTGGCGCTGAAATCTACAACGCCTGCTCATCGTGTCACTATCAGTACGCAAACTTTGATAAAAAGGCGCAAGCTTGGCCGAACGCGGCTGTGTTTGCTAAGCGATCAACGACCGTACAGAGTGCAATGCTAGAGGGCCTCAAAGCAAAAGGAGCCGCCAGCCCCCCTCAGCTTGACCATAAAGACTTTCAACTCGTGTCTCTGCTTCTGAGCCGTTAGGCTCGCACACTGGCCCGAGTTTTGTGCCACGTGAAATATCAGCTTAAACCTGTGGGCCCCAAGGCGCTGCGAGCAACAGCTTGTTTTCTTGCGACTGCAATAACGGACGCAATTGTTTGGCGAAATTCATAAAGGCTTGGTCGCCATAGACGCCATCCCAAAACTTACGGCGATCGGCTTCGTCATCGAATTTCCAAAGGTGTACTAACTGGTTGAGTGCGCCAATGTCGCCCGTGAAATAGCCACACAATTTTGCTGGATGCTTAGAGAGTGCGGGCCAGCCCTCTGCTTTGTATAACGCGACCACGTCGCTCATTTTTCCGACTGTGATCGTATAGGTGCGTAATTCGTATATCGCCATCTTTATCTCCAATTTTTTAAACAGCTCAGGCTGCAACCGCCTGTGGTACTTGCGCGACTTGTGCGCCGCGAATAAGTTTGCCGGGCAACTTACCAGTCGATACACCATCGCGATACGTCACCACACCGGCTACGATCGTGGCACGGTAGCCTTCGGCCACTTGACCTAAACGGCGTCCGTTTGCTGGTAGATCATGCACAATTTTTGGCGCATGCAGCTTGAGGTTTTCAAAGTCAATCACGTTGACGTCGCCTTTATAGCCTGGGCGCAGCAGACCTCGATCTTTCAAACCCACCGTCGCGGCGGTGTCGTGTGTTTGCCATTTCACTAAGGTTTCGAGAGGGATTTTTTCGCCACGTGAGCGATCGCGCGCCCAGTGTGTGAGCAGATAGGTTGGAAAACTTGCATCACAAATAAAGCCATAGTGCGCACCACCATCGCTTAAGCCTGGCACCTTATCGCGATCGAGCAACATTTCGCGCAATACGTCAAGATTTTGTTCGGCGTAGTTGTAGAGGGGGCGATACAGAATCGCTTGGCCTTCATTTTGAAGTAAATAGTCGTAGGCGTATTCGGTTGGATTCACACCGGCTCGCTCTGCCAAGCCGGCGATGCTGTCTTCAGGCTTGGGTTCATATTCGGGTGGGTCACCAAGCGGATACAGATTTTCAAAGTTTGCAACGCGACGCTTGTAGAGCGCCTCGGTGTGCTCTTCGGCCACGATTTTGGCACGTAGGGCGGGGTCTTTGAGACGTTCAAGTTTTTCAGCAAGCGGCAGCTTTGCTAATGCTTCGTATGACGGCAATTGCGAAAACGGGCAGATGGTCAGCGAAAAACTGAGTAACAACGCCACCGGGCGCGCACCGACTTGAGCTTTCATTTGCAGACCAGCATCTGTGGCCTCGTGCATATGTTCCATCACACGACGCCAGCGCTGTGGCAAATGCTCGTGTTGCAGCAATGTCAACGACAGCGGGCGCCCCGAAGCCTCAACGATACGACGCAACATCGCGAATTCATGATCAGTATCGTCAAAGTCTGACACTAACTGCAAGACACCTTGACCAATCGCGCCTAAGCCCTTTGCAATTATTGTGAGTTCGCTCTCGGCAGCACCTAAAGTCGGCGTGTGGTGGCCATCACTGCTTTTATGCAAAATGGTGCGCGAAGTTGTGAAACCCAAGGCGCCTGCTTGAACGGCCTCGGCCGCTAAGCGCGCCATTTCAAGGCTGTCTGCTTCTGTTGCCACTTCGCGCGCAGCGCCTCGATCACCCATTACATGAATACGTAGGGGGGCATGACCAACTTGCGTAGCAATATCTGCGTCGTACTGCCGTGCCTCGAGTGCATCAAGATATTCTGGAAACGTGCGCCAGTTCCAGGGCAAGCCCTCGTCGAGCACCACACCAGGGATATCTTCAACACCCTCCATGAGTTTCATCATGACTTGCCGATGCTCGGGGTTACAAGGGGCGAAACCAATGCCACAATTACCCATCACCACCGTTGTGACGCCTAACTGCGATGATGAGGCGACTTTGTTGCTCCAGGTCACTTGACCATCGTAGTGGGTATGAATGTCAACAAAACCTGGGGTGACGAGCAGGCCCTTGGCATCGATCTCTTCAGCGGCAGTACCGGTGACGACACCGACTTGCTGAATAATACCGTCGACAATCTTGATGTCGCCTACGTAGGGCTTGGCGCCAGTGCCGTCTGCAATCAAGCCGTTACGGATGATTAAGGATTGAGGGGTTGTCATGTTGAGGTCTCTTATCGTTTTTAGTAAAGTTGTGGTGCAGGCTTACGGCATCTGAGCCATGATCTGCCCGACAGCAGCCGTTAATTTTTTTGCATAGGGTACATGTAAAAACTCATTTGGGCCGTGCGCGTTTGATTTTGGTCCGAGCACGCCACACACCATCATTTGCGCCTTCGGAAAGCCTTGACTGAGCAGGTTCATCAACGGAATCGTACCGCCTTGACCAATGTAACCGACAGGGGCCTGAAAATGGGCAAGGCTTGCCTGATTGAGCGCCTGCTCAAACCAAGGCGCGATGGCGGGTGCGTTCCAGCCGGTCGAGGCACCTTGTGATTCGAAAGTGACTTTAGCCTGATACGGAGCGTTGTCTTCTAAAAGGGTTTTAAGTTCTGCAACAGCGGTTGCTGCGTCAATCAGAGGAGGTAGGCGCAAGCTAAGCTTAAAGGCGGTGTAAGGGCGTAAAACATTACCCGCGTCTTGTAACGCCGGGAAGCCCTCGGCGCCGGTGACACTTAAGGTCGGCATCCAAGTGCGTCGCATCAGTGCCTCGACTGGGTCGAGCGTGGTAGGAATTGCAACCAAGGTCGAACCGCCGCAGTCGTGGTGCGCCCACGGAAAGCGTTTGTAAATCTCATCGCCCAAAATGGCTGCTGTAGCAGTGGCTTGTGCGCGCCGTTCGGCTGGGATTTCGCAATGAAAACTGCTCGGAAGCAGGCGACCGGTTTCGCTGTCTTCAAGGCGATCCAAGACATGGCGCATGATGCGAAAACTTGAGGGCACCAGTCCCGAGGCATCACCAGAGTGAATCCCTTCAGTCAGGATTTCAACTTTTAAGACGCCTGCGGCCATGCCGCGCAGGCTAGTCGTTAGCCACAATTGATCGTAGTTGCCCGCGCCGCTATCTAAGCACATGACTAGGCCTACATCTCCCAAGCGCGGCTTGATTGCCTCGATGTAGGGCAGTAGATCAGGTGAGCCGCTTTCTTCACAGGTTTCGATAATACCCACAATCCGCGGATGTTCGACCTTTTGCGCCTTAAGTGCCTGAATCGCGGTGATCGCGGCGTAGGTGGCATAACCGTCATCGGCGCTGCCGCGTCCATACAGTTTGCCGTCGATATACTTGGGTGTCCAAGGGCCTAAGCCAGCACGCCAGCCATCAAACTCGGGTTGCTTGTCTAGATGGCCATACATCAACACCGTTTGGCTGCTTGACGTTTGCGGGCGTGTCGCAGCCACCTCAAAAAACATGATGGGTGTGCGACCAGGTAAGCGAATAATTTCTGCTTTGAGCCCAGCGACTTTTTGCTGTTCGACCCAGGTCGCGGCGCGCTGCAGCACCGTTTCAAGGTAACCAGCTTTGGCCCAATTTGCATCAAAGGCAGGGGACTTGGCCGGAATCTCGATATAGTCGCTGAGCTGTTTGACAAGGTCGTCGTCCCAAGCTTGGCTCACGTTTGACAACATTTCTGCGGTGTCGAGCATTGGGACGGGTGCGTTCATGAAATTTCCTGAAAACAAAGATTGAGTCAATGTAGTAACAACGATGCGCCTTAACTGGCTTTAACTTTGAGACGCCACGCGTGCAACAACGGCTCGGTGTAGCCACTTGGCTGTACGAGCCCTTTGAAGACTAAATCACGTGCTGCACGATAGGCCGACGAGGCTTCAAAATTGGGTGACATTGGGGTGTAAAGAGGGTCGTTCGCGTTTTGTTGATCGACCACGGCTGCCATGCGCTGCAGGGTTTCGTTCACCTGCGCTTCTGTCGCGATCCCATGCAACAGCCAGTTGGCGATGTGCTGGCTAGAAATCCGTAAGGTGGCGCGATCTTCCATCAAGCCGACATTGTGAATGTCAGGAACTTTTGAGCAACCTACACCCTGATCAATCCAACGCACGACGTAACCCAAAATACCTTGAGCGTTGTTATCGAGTTCTTGTTGGATGTCGCGAGCAGACCAGTTGGGATCAGTGGCGACAGGCACCTGTAAAATTTCGTTGAGCAGGCGGTCGATTTCAGCGTCGTTTGCCGTTTGTTCAAGACCTTGTTGAATCTCGGCGACTTTGACCTGATGGTAATGCAATGCATGCAAGGTGGCCGCTGTGGGCGAGGGTACCCAGGCCGTATTCGCACCAGCTTTTGGATGAGCAATTTTTTGTTCGAGCATGGCGGCCATGAGGTCGGGCATCGCCCACATCCCTTTACCAATTTGAGCGCGACCGCGTAAACCGCAGGCCAAGCCCGTCAACACATTGCTGCGTTCGTAGGCTGAGAGCCAGGCGCTTGATTTCATATCCCCTTTGCGAAGCATGGGGCCGGCTTGCATGGCAGTGTGCATTTCGTCGCCAGTACGATCCAGAAAACCCGTGTTGATGAACGCGACTCGGGCGCGGGCTTCGTTGATGCAGGCTTTTAAGTTGGCGCTCGTGCGACGCTCTTCATCCATGATACCGAGCTTAACGGTGTTTGCTGGCAAACCTAATATTGCCTCAACGCGGCTAAAGAGTTCGCTGGCAAAGGCCACTTCGGCGGGGCCGTGCATTTTAGGTTTAACGATATAAACCGACCCTGTCCGAGAGTTACCGTACAAGTGTTCTTTGGTGCGTTTAAGATCATGCAGGGCAATCGTGACGGTCACGACGGCATCAAGGATACCTTCAAAAATTTCGTTACCGTGGCCATCAAGAATAGCGGGGTTAGTCATCAAGTGACCGACGTTTCGCAAAAACAAAAGCGACCGTCCGTGCAGCGTCACGACGCCATCTTTTGCTTGCGTAGCGCCGATGCCGGCTTGGTACTTTCTGTCGGCGTTCAGTGTGCGGTTAAAGGTTTTTCCGTTTTTAGTCACGCTTTCAACTAGCGTGCCCTTCAAGATACCGAGCCAGTTGCTATAGGCCAAGACTTTATCGTCGGCATCGACCACCGCTACAGAGTCTTCAAGATCGAGAATCGTCGACAGCGCGGATTCAATCACGATGTCGTTAACGCCGGCCGGGTCGTCTTTGCCAATACCTTTTGAGTTGTCGATCTGGATATCAATATGAAGGCCGTTGTTCACCAACAGAACGGCTGAAGGTGCGACCTCAGAACCTTGGTAGCCCACAAATTTATTCGCCTCTGCCAGGCCGGTTGATTGACCGTTTTTTAGCAGCGCGATTAATTTGCCAGCTTGCACGCTGTAGTGTTGTACGTCGGCGTGCGAGCCGTTCGCTAAGGGTGTTGACTGATCGAGAAACTGACGGCCAAAGGCGATGACTCGGGTGCCGCGTATTGGGTTATAGCCAGCGCCCTCGGGCCCTGTTTTGGTTGCGCCGTCGGTCTCAGGTAACGCATCAGTGCCATATAAGGCGTCGTACAACGAACCCCAACGTGCATTGGCCGCGTTTAAGGCGTAACGCGCATTGAGTACGGGCACCACCAATTGAGGTCCAGCTTGAAGCGCCAACTCGGCATCCACATTGGTCGTGGTGATTGTGACGGGCCCTGGGGCGGCCGCCAGGTAGCCGATCGAGGCGAGGTGAGCGCGATAGGCGGCCATGTCTTGGATCGGGCCGGGGTGAGCGCGATGCCAGTGATCCATCTCGGTTTGAAGGCGCTCGCGCTCGGCGAGAAGGGCGACGTTTTTTGGTGACAAGTCATGCACCACGGCATCGAAACCTTGCCAGAAGCTTGTGCTGCTGACGCCGCTACCGGGCAAGACCCTGTCTTCGATAAAACGGTAGAGAGAGGTGGCAACTTGGAGGCGGTGAATTTGGGTGCGTGCAGTCATGCTCGAAAGGCCTTGCGTCAAAGAGATTGGTGACTGACTTTGGATCGTTCGCGTCTGGCGACGTCACATGCCTACCAGCGTAAGCTTAGTTTACCGGAATTGGACAGCTTCACAGCCCTCTTGATGACGGAAAAAGTGTCAGGGGCTTAGCGCCTGACGCACACGCAACCCGTGCGTATGCGTCGGTTTGAGGCTTGGTCTTAGGATTCGGCCTCGGGGCTCGGTTTTAGTACGACTTCAGACCACTGCGTATCAAGTCTACAGGCAGGTTTAATGCCCAGGCCGCAGCGACCGAAGCCAGCACCGCAATCATCGCCTCTTGAGCGTTTGAGTGGTCGACGGCCCAAGCTGGCAAGTCTGACATATTGCAAAAGTGCGTACGCGCAGTGCCCTGCGCCAGAATGATTTGATCATCGTCAAGTAAAACTGCCCGATTTTCTTCTGCAAGATGCGTTTGAATGACAGTCGAGTTTTGGTCGCGGCTAAAAAAGATGACCGAACCATCGCAGTACTGGGCAAGGGTGGCGACGTTGACGTCGTCGGCATTCAGGATGCCCACGCCGCTTGCGTAAACGACGTCAATTTGCGTGCGATAGATTTTGAGCAAATCTGTTTCTGTTTTAAGCGCATGGTAAAAAACGCTCGGCCCCTGAAATACCTCATCAAACTTGATATCGGTGACGATACCGACCAGGCACCTGTTGTAATGAAGTCCTTCGGTCAGTATCTGCATGCCAGTATTTTCAACGACCGCAGCTTCAATCTGACAATTTAAAAGCAAACGTTGCGTATTCGACCAGCTTGAAGAAACCGCCGAAAACAGCGCGCGATTGCCGACTTTCACTTCGTTACTGTTCGACAGACCGGTCAGCACACCGTTCAGTGTTAACAGATGGAACACCAGACGAGTCACCAGCGTCGTGCCACTCGAACCTGAAACCCCGATTACCGGAAAGATTTTTTGGTCTTCGGGCGGAAACATGTACTCGATAATTGCTTTGCCTACATCGCGTGGCAACCCCTCGGCGGGTTTCAGATGCATCAAAAGGCCCGGGCCCGCATTGACTTCTACGATTGCACCACCCGTTTGTGAGAGCGGACGAGAAATATCTTCGGTGACCAGATCAATGCCCGCCACATCCAACCCTACGGCTTTGGCGGCAATGGCCGCAATTTCAGCGACGTCGGGGTGAACATCATCAGTGCAATCAAATGCAACATTGCCGTTGCGCTGAATCAAGACCTCGCAACCTGTTGGCGCAATGCTGTCGGCGTCAAAGCCCTGGCGTTTAAGCTCAAGGCGGGCGGCCGAGTCAATACGAATGCGATTTAAGGGCTGATTTTCGCCACGACCACGACGAGGGTCTGAGTTGATTTGAAGAGCAATTAACTCGTGAATCGTGTGTATGCCGTCACCCGTGACAAGTGCTGCCTGACCTTTTGCTGCGGCGACAAGTTTGCCATTCACGATCAACAAGCGATGTTCGTTGCCAAGAATGTAGCGTTCAACCAAAACCCCCGAGCCCTCATCAACCGCTATGGTGTACGCAGCTTCGATTTCTTGTTGAGTGTCGAGGTTAATAAACACACCACGACCATGATTACCGTCAATGGGCTTGACCACAACAGGTAAGCCGAGTTCCTGAGCGGCTTCCCACGCATCAAGTGCATTTTCAACGGCGCGCCCTTTTGGGATTGGCACTCCGCAGGATTCCAGAAGGAACTTTGTTAGATTTTTATCACGCGAAATCGTCTCGGCGATTGCGCTGGTGTGGTCTGTTTCTGCAGTCCAGATGCGACGTTGTTGGTTGCCATAACCAAGCTGAATCAGGTTGCCACTACTTAAGCGAACTGTTGGAATGGTGCGGTCTATCGCTGCTAAGACGATCGAGGCTGTGCTCGGGCCTAGGCACAAATCTTGCCTGAGCTCTCTGAGGTGTTCTAACGCTGCTTCGAGATCGTAGGGGCGGTCTTCAATGGCGGCCATCACCAGGTCACGACCAGCATAGAGCGCGGCACGGGTGACTTGTTCTTGCCAGCCACTAATGACCACCTTGTAAACACCCCGCGTGTCAGTTTCGCGTGCACGGCCAAAACCATGGCCGGGCCCGTCGGAAAGATCTTGCAGAGCGAGGGTGACATGTTCAAGAATGTGGCATGGCCAGGTGCCAGTTCTGAGGCGTTGTAAAAAGCCCCCGCGCACCCCTGGGCTACAACGATGTTCAATTAGGCTAGGTAGCCAGGCGACCAGTCGCTCGTACAGGCCGGGTACGACATCAGATGGGCAATCTTCGAGGTCTCCGATGTCGATGACAGCCTCGATGGCTGAGCTATACGTCCAGATATTTGGTCCGCGCAAAAAGACGATGCTCTGAATGACCATATCGCGTTTGTTCATAGGGCGCAGACTTCACTGTTGATGGCGAGGTCTCTATTATCGTCTATCAGTAAAACTTAGGGTTGGCGTGGGCGGCGCCCCACAATCGGGTATTGCGGATCAGTGAATCCGTGTGTGGACGCGTAGCCAGGCGCGACCAGTGCGTCGACCACGGCTTCGTCTTCAGCAGTCAGCGACACAGACATCGCCGCAAGATAGTCTTGCCATTGCTCGAGGGTACGGGGTCCACCAATGACGCCGTTGATCAGTTTGTTGTTTAACGCCCAGGCGATGGCAAATTGAGTCGGGCTAAAACCACGCTGCAGTGCATGGTCTTTTAAGGCGCTGGCCACTGCAAAGGATTCGTTTCGAAATTCGGTTTGATGCAGGCGGCGGTCGCCGCGCCCGGCGCGACTCGAAGCGTCAGGGGCAACGTTGGGTTGATACTTACCGGTCAACACACCGCGTGCCAGCGGGCTGTAGGCGACGACGCCCACGCCGTAGTGGTCGCAGCAGGGTAGCACCTCGGTCTCAATCATGCGGGTGACAGCGCTGTAGGGTGGTTGGCACACAATCGGTGCCGGAATACCCATTTTGCGGGCCATTTCAACCATACGAGCAATACGCCATGAACGAAAATTAGACACCCCGTAATAGCGAATTTTGCCAAGCTCAATGAGCCTAGCAAAGGTCGATAGGGTCTCTTCCATCGGGGTGACTTCGTCATCGCGATGCATGTAGTAGACATCAATCCAGTCGGTTGCCAGTCGCTTCAAACTGTTGTCGATCTCAGTCATCAGCCAGCGCCGTGAGGTGCCCCGGTCGTTGGGCTCTTTGCCAATCGGATTGGCAACTTTAGTCGCGAGCACCCAGCGAGCACGGTCTTGTGCAATCAAACGACCGACCATACGTTCTGATTCGCCGCCGGCGTAGTTATCGGCCGAGTCGATGGCGTTGTAGCCAGCATCGCGAGTGGTTGCAACAATTTCTCGAGCAACGTTTTCGTCGGTTTGATCGCCGAACATCATGGTGCCAAGCCACAAGCGTGGCACGTACAGGCCGCTGTGGCCTAGCGGGAGGTATTCGGGATTTTTATGCGTCATGATGCTTTTCGCTATTGAGGGGTAATTTTTTGCAGGTCAATCACTTTTTTCCAGCGCGCAATGTCTGTGCGAACCAGTCGCAGCATATGGTCGGGTGAGCCGCCTACGGCCGTCGTGCCTTCTTCTTCGAGCCGAGTGTACACGGCAGGCTCTTTCAAGACGCCATTGAGTTCAGCGTTGAGAAAAGCAACGACTTCAGGCGTTATCCCTTGAGGGCCGCCCAACCCTTTGTTATCAACCACGTTGAAATCTTTTAAACCCTGCTCTTCGAAGGTTGGAACATCGGGCAAAATGGCTAAACGAGACTGACCGGCAACGCCTAGCGCTCTGACCCGTTTTGATTTCACGTAAGGGGCGGTAAAGGTTGAGGTGCTCAGCAAAAGATCCACATTGCCACCGAGCAAGTCATTCATGGCAAGGGATGAGCCTTTGTAGGGAACATGCACTAATTTAATCTCTGCAAGATAAGCGAACTCTTCCATGGATAAATGGGCGATTGAGCCAATGCCCGCTGAGCCGTGCGTGTACCGGTCTGGATTCTTTTTTGCCGCAGCAATCAGATCGCTTGCGCTGCGAAAGGGCGAGTCGTTATGCACCAATAGCACCATGGGCGTTTGCGCCAGCATGATGATGGGTTGCATATCTAAAATGGGATCAAAGGGAAGCGGTCCCATCGCGGCCTGTATGCAGTAGCTGCTCGACATATTGAGCAGCGTGTAGCCATCGGGTGCCGATTTCATGACATAGGCTGAACCCACGGTACCGCCCGCACCGGTGCGATTTTCGATCACGACTGGGCTGTTGAGCCGTTCAGACAATTTTTGGCCGGTGATTCTGGCGATCGCGTCGCCTCCGCCACCCGCGGCAAAAGGCACGATAAACCTAAGGGGTTTACTCGGAAATCTGTCCTGTTGAGCGAACAAAGGAAACCCAATGGGCGCTAGGCTACCCAGCACAGCGGATCTGATAAAAACGCGGCGGTTCATCTGAGTTCCTTAAGTACTGGGTGGCTTCAGTCAATACTATATGCCGGACAGAAAGAGGATTTTTCTTGAGCCGCTTTGTTTCTTACGCCGCCTTTGAAATCTTGGCCAATGAAGGGGTGAGTTCACGAATGTTTTTAATTTGCTCGAGCTTTTCAAGTTTAGCAAACAGGGCAGGGATATCGTTTGCAGGGAGCACTCGTTTGGCGCAGTCGTTGAATTTTTCCCATAATTCTTCGCTGGTTAAGGGATAGTCACCGCCACGGCCTACCAGGCTATTGATGCGACGCGATACCGTGCGCCCGTCTTTCAACGCAACAATCACTTCGGCGCCAAACTGATCAGGTGAGTCGTCGGGCATGTCGGGGTGGGGCATGGCAGTGGTTTTTGCCATGATCGCACGCACCTTACTGTCAAAGTGCGCATCACCTTCAAAGTCGTCCAGGCGAACCGCGCCATCGACTAACGCACGAGCGACCGCATACTGTACAGAGAATTTGGCGGCAAGTGGTGTTTGAGGATCTGGATTGTTGGTGTGTGGCAGGCGACGACGATGCGGCATGATGTCGACCTTTTCAATATCTTGTGGGCTGAAGGTTTCTTGTTGGCGCAGTTGAAGTGCCATCGTGACCGCGGGATGCGTGCTGCCGCAACAGGCAAACTGTTTGAGTCCCATGCTTGGGCTTAAGACCTCTAAGGGGTTGGCCCAGTTTTCAAAAATCAAGCTGGCGTCGTAATTGCCTTTGCCGTTAAACGCATTAAAAAAACCTTGATGATGTTCAAGCGCTTCAGGGTTGGCATCGTAGCCGGCATCTGCCATCAGCACAGCAAGCAAACCGTTGCGGGCGCACTGGCCAACGTGAAGAGGTTTGACCATGGTGCCGAAGTTCGCTTTGATTCCTGAGGCGAACGAGGCAGCTATTGCCAAAGCGATCGCTTGTTTTTTAGCGTCAAGCTTGAGCAAGTGTCCTGCAGCTGCGGCGGCACCAAAAACACCAAGCGTCGCCGTCGGATGCCAGCCCTTGTCATAGTGATAGAAGTTGACAGCGCGAGCCAGACGAATTTCAGTTTCAATCCCGACGACATACGATTGAAGCAGTTCAAGGCCCGACGCACCGCGCTCTTCGGCAAGGGCCATAAGTGGGGCAACTAAAGGCGCAGACTGATGACCACCCATCGGTTGGCTAAAGTCATCGTAATCCAGGGCATGCGAGGCCGTACCGTTGATAAAGGTGGCGTCAAGCGCTGACGTTCTTTGCGCCGTACCAAAAATCGTACAGATACCGGGCGCTGAAGCCACGCCAGGGGTACGCAACAAGTTTGTGGTGCAGGGCTCAATCGCGCCAGCAAGTGTGACGCCTAGTGTGTCGATGATGGCCGTGCGCGAAAGCATGATGGCTTGCGGCGTGATGGCTTGAAGATCAAAAGACACGATACGGTTAGCGATTTGCTCAAGCACAGTTTGGCTGGCGTTTTGCTGATTCATGACTAACATCCTGTTTTTTTAGAGAGTGACGATAGAGGTACTAGGTGGAGCTGTAGTTGGGTCGAACTGTATGTGATGATGTTGCATGAGATCGTGCCATGGGCTGGAGTAAGTGTCAGATCCAGCGCGATAGAGTCTGACGCTAAGGTGCACTAAACGGTGCCTTGGTACGATTGGTACCTGAGTTTTTGGTTGAGTGTATCCTGCGTCGTTCATTCGCTTAACAGACGGCAATCGTTTGCATGAAATGAAATTGTAATCTCGCTGCCAACAGCCAACGGCGTGCGTGAGAAGGCGCGTAACTCAAGGCCTGACACGCTGACTAAGTGTTCAATATGTTGGCCTAAAAAGACACTGCTGAGCACTGTTCCGGTGACACGATTGATGTCGGGTTGAGCTTCGGCCTTAGGCTGATGTTCGACTTGTATCGCCTCTGGACGCACCAGCGCCGTAATCTTATCGCCCTGCAGATGCGTCGTATCAGGGCAGACCAAGAGGGGCGTGCCATCAGGTAGGGCCCATTGTTCACTTTGTCGCTGCACGGGTAAAAAATTTGCATTGCCAATAAAATCTGCCACAAAGCGATTAACAGGCTCGTGATAAATTTGCTTGGGTACGCCGTCTTGGATCGTCAAGCCAGCGCTCAAGACAATAATTCTGTCCGACATTGAAAGCGCCTCAGTTTGATCGTGTGTCACGTAGATGGCTGGCACTTTCAGTTCGCGTTGAATCCGACTGATTTCGGCTCGGGTGCGATCACGAAGCCGAGCGTCAAGGTTTGAGAGCGGCTCATCAAAGAGCAACACCTGCGGTTTGCCAGCGATTGCGCGGGCGAGCGCCACACGTTGCTGTTGACCGCCAGACAACTCGGAGGGGCGCCTGGCGGCAAGGTCATTCATGCCAACGATATCCAGTGCCCACTTGACCGCCTCAGCAGTGTCGCGCACGCCTCTGACGGTGAGCGGAAAGGCGACGTTTTGCGCAACGGTCAGATGTGGCCATACTGCGTAAGATTGAAACACCATCCCCAAGTTACGCTCGTGAGGGGGTACGAAGACCCCCGTCGCTGTATTCGAGACAACCTGTTCGTTGATGCGAATTTCGCCGCCATCGATGGTGTCCAAGCCCGCGATGCAGCGCAAGGTGGTGGTTTTTCCGCAGCCGCTTGGGCCTAACAGCGTTACAAATTCGCCATCGGCGACATCAAAAGAAATACCTTTGATAACGGTCGACTGTCCGTACACTTTAACAAGGTCTCTGACCGAGATACCCATTAGTCTGCTCTCATATTGATTGTGTTACCGCTTACGCGCACCTGGCATGGCCCAAAGCAGCGCTGACATGATCCCCAGCATGAGCACCATCGCCAAAATTGATAGTGCACTGGCCATCCCCCAGTCCGCTTGCTCAAAGTAAGACCAAATCGAAACCGATAGCACTGAGGTGGAGGCCGTGAAGATTAAAATCGTCGCAGAAATTTCTCTAAAAAAGGCCATGAACAATAAGAAGTAGCCACTTTGTAGCGAGGGTAAGCTTAAGGGTAAGACGATACGCCATACCCCCGTTTGCCGGCTTGCTCCGGCAGTCCAGGCGGCCTCCTCGAGGCTTCGGTCGAGTTGCACAAAGCGGGCTCCCGCAGTCTCGGTGGCATAGGGCAAAAAGCGAGTGACATACGCCAGCACAATCAAGGTCATCGTGCCATAGAGGGGCAAAGGCAGGTAAGCGTAGGCCCACAGCAAACCCAGGCCCAACACAACACCAGGCACACCAAACGGCAGCATCACCAGCATGTCGAGAATGCGATGGCCGGTGGGTTTGAGACGCACGGTAAAGTAACTGCAAGCCGCACCAAGCATGACTCCCACCAAAGCGCCACCACCTGACACGAGTAGGGTGTTCAGCGTTGCAAGCTGGGTACCCTCTGACTCCCAGATGCTGAGGTAATTTCGAAAAGTGTAGGAGGCGTTTAGCGGATTACCAGTGAAAAATTTGATGAGAGACGTATAGAGCAAAATGATGGTCGGAAAAATCAAACCCATCAAAATGTATCCACCACAAAAAATGTTTGCCGGCCAGCGCCAGGCACCGAGGCGAATCGGTGTGATGCGACCGGCTTTGCCGGTGGTGGCAACGGCTTGCCCGCCGCGCGCAAGTCGGCGTTGAAGCAAAATCGCGATGGCTGTGAGGGCGGCAAGTGTCAGACCGATTGCTGCGGCGAGCCCGTACGCAGTAGGCGGAAATCTGCACAGCAAATAGATTTGCGTCGCTAACACCGTGACACGCCCAGGGATGCCCAGCAAGACCGGGATGCCAAACTGCTCAAGCGACATCACCAAGCATAGCAAGGTGCTTGAGGCTAGCGCGTAAGACAGCATCGGTAAGGTGACGCGCCTAAGCATCGTAAAGGCCGAGGCGCCCGACGTGCGCGCAGCCTCTTCGTAGCTTGGGTCCATACCCAACACGGGGCCGCGCATGGTGAGGTACACGAAGGGCACTTGATGCAGCACCATCACCAATACAATCCCGCCAACGCTATAAATATCCAGATTGGCTTCGGTATCAAACAGCTCACGTATCAGATCATTGATCAGGCCGCCCGGCGAGCCAATCACAATCCAAGCCATGCCTAAAATGAATGACGGAAAATAAAAGCTCAGCCCCAGCAAGCCGGTCATCGTGTTTGGCCAACGGAAGTCAGTGCGATGAATGATCAGAGCCAGCACTGTGCCCAAAATCATCGCAAAGAACGTGGTTAAACAGGCAACTTGGATGGTGGTGATTAAGGTGTCGATGACGCCAGGCGATGCCAGATTCGCCCAGTTGTCGAGCGTCCAGTTACCGGGCTGACCTGGTGGCGAGTCGCGCAGGCTACCCAGCACCAGTGCAGCGACCGGTACCAGGGCCATCAGAGCCACCGCAGCAAAGACTAAAACATACAGCGGTGTTAAAAAATTAAAACGATATTGCGTCGTCGCACTGTTCTGGGTCAACCGGTTCATCTACGTTTAGCGAATCCCAAAAACTTCACGCCAGGTATTAATCGACTGGGCTTGCTGTGCCGTCGATGAAATGACAAGTGAGTCGACTACATTTGAAAGCGAAGAGGTCGCTGGGACAAATTTTGGGGGTGTGATGCCAGGACGTGTGCCGGGCAGGCCGCCAATCTCTTGTAAAACGGCTTGACCCGGTGCAGACATGACCCAGTTGGCGAATAGTTTTCCGGCATTCAGGTGCGGCGCTTTTGCAGGGACCATGACATAGCCATCGTTGATGGCAGTGCCTGACTTTGGATACACAAAGCCAATCGGTGCACCATCGACCAAACCTGGCTCAAGGGGTAGGTCTGCCAGTGTTCCAACCAGCGCATCGCCACGCAGTACAGCCTGAAACACCCCTGCTGAGCCTTCAAAAAAACGTACGTCGTTGGCTTTAAGCTTTTGTGCAGAGTCATTGAGGCCGATTTGGGTCCAGAGCGCGATCAGACCTTGCACGGCGATCGAGCGCCAGGGTGGGTCCATCGCAACTTTACCTTTCCATTTAGGATCCCAGAGATCAGCCCATTCTTTGGGGGCATCTGCGGGTTTGACACGCTGTTTGTTCCAGATAATCACGTTGCGCGAGGTGTGAACCGCAAACATCTTATTGCCACGATTGATTTCAGGCTTAAAGGCGGCTAGCTCAGGGGGCGTCCATTCGAGTGCCCAGCCGCCAGTATCTACACCTTTGAGCATCGTTTCGTCAGGAAACGTGATCACCACGTCTGCCAGATTGCGACCTGCGGTGAACTCGGTGGCGAAGCGTTCAATCAGTGGCGCACTGCCCAAGCGCATTTGCTCGGTCTTGATACCGGGGTAGGTTTTTCTAAACTCGGACAGAAGCTTTTCGATCCCTGAAGGGCGCAGGTTGTGATACAGACTGACTGTGCCTTCTTTCTTGGCGGCATCCTCAACGGTTTTCCAATCGGCTGAGGCTTGCGCAAAGGCGCTTGTCGCCAGCACTGTCGCTGCAACAGACGCAAAAATATAAGTCATTGTGCGGTGCGGTAAATCGCGGTTGCGGAAGTTCGCCCACAGGCGCTGTGCCCGTCCGATCAAAGCAGTCATTCAGTCTCCAATTATTTTGTTTGCGGAGTGACCGCATCTATAAATTCTTATCAGACAGTTTGTGTTGAATGACCCGGTGAGTCGATTAGGGATAACCCTTCATTGATGTCTTGAATCAAAGCGATTCCAAATAGTGGAGTTTGAAGGGCGCCATTGCTCAGAAATTGCGAGAGAATATATGATCGCTTCTTTTCAAGTTCAAGCAAGTAGAAGCTATAAAGGTTGAACAGACGTACTAAGGACGAACAGACGTAAGGTAGCAAGAAACAGGCACGATCTGTCGAGAGACTTCATTCACCCATAAACAGGCACGATCTGTCGAGAGTGACCAGACGTAATCTGTCAAACAAGTATCCGTTAAAAACAATCGAGACGCCTCTAACGTGAACGCAGCAACGCCCAACGATGAATTGACCCGCCGTTTTGTCAGCTTGCTCTTGACGTGGTCTGCCAGCGACCCCGAGCTTGAACGCCAGTGCCGTTTGTTGCTGTTGGATGGGTTGGCTGTCGCGATTGCGGGGGCGCACGAACCGGGCCCAAGTATCTTAGCCAAATTGGCGCAGCGAGACGTGCCTGTGGGGCCCGCGCGGGTGATTGGCAAGGGATTTTCGACCGGTGTGGTTCAAGCCGCGCGGATTAACGGTGCCTCAATGCATGTGTTGGATTTTGAACCGATGTGGAACCCGCCTAACCACGCGCTGTCGCCTTTGCTGCCTGCGCTACTGGCGGTGGCGCAGTGGCGTGAGGCGCGTGGTTACGGCATGCAGGGCAACGCGTTGTTGCGCGCCTTAGCCAAAGGGGTCGAGGCCCAAGGGCGTTTGCGCCTGGCTTCGGGTCAGATCGAACCGAGTAAGTTGACGATGCATCCGCCTGGTGCAGTGGGGCCACTCGCGGCTGCACTGGCTTGTGCCGACTTGATGGCTTTGCCGCACGAACAAGCCGTTGCTGCAGTCGGTATGGCAGCCTCGCGCTGTGGTTCTGTATTGGCCAACGTTGGCACGATGACCAAAGCATTGCACTGCGGCGATGCTGCGGCCAATGGTGCCGAGGCGGCGATGTTGGCCGCAGAGGGGTTTACGGCGAATGTGGATGCGATCGGCAGCCCAAGAGGGTGGGGGCCAGCTTTATTTGGCGCCACCTTTGAACCACACCACCTGACAGCGGCGCTAGACACTGCACGCGCACTCGTGCCCGGCCCGGCCTGGAAATTGTTTCCGTCTCAGTTTGCAACGCATTTTGTGATCACAGCTGCCTTAGAGTTGCGTGCAAACAACCCCGACGTTAACTGGGGTGAGCAGATTGAGCGGATTGAATTACGCACGCCGGTCATGCATTACATTGACCGCCCAAAGCCCGAGACAGGTTTAGACGGCAAGTTTTCTTGGCAATATACGACGACAGTGGCCTTGCTTGACGGCCAGATCGAACCTAAAAGCTTTTCGCAAGACCGACGTTTTTCTGACGATGTTGTGGGTTTGCTTGAAAAAATTGAGCTTAAAAGTGACGCGACGATTTCAGGTCGATTAGATCAGATGCATGTTGAGTTAAAGGTTGTGTTGCGCGACGGTCGCGAGTTGTTGCAACGCTGTGATGCACCCTTAGGCAGTTGGACGCGCCCGGTTGGCTCAGAAAAAATTCGAGAGAAAGCGCGCGGGTTGATGACTGAAGTGTGCGGCGGTGAAGTCGCAGCGCGTGTCGATACAATCGTGATGGGTACGGGCGACTTTGAAGTGCAAGAGTTGCTGGCGTTGATTTAGTATCAGATGATTCAGTGAATAAGTCGGTAGAGAAGCAAAGCAATGATCCGGTTAGTTCGACCGTAGCTGAGCGAGCGAGTGATTTGCGTGAATTTGGTGATAGACGATTAGCATTTTTTAGATTTCAAAAATAATGTGTTGTGAGGCAATATTGTGATTTTAGATTCTTTGAAGCATCCCTCAAACTGGCGTGTTGCCGACCTTGAGCGAGATCAGCGCTGGGTGTTCAGAATTGATGAACCCACTCGTCAAGAGATGATTGACGCAGTGTTAAAAGCCGAAGATCCCAATAAATCGCTGCTTGATTACCGACAAACGGATTTTGCATTAAGCAAGACGCTCGTCACACTTAGTGCTGCGCTTGAAGAGGTCAAGCGTGGGCTGGGCGTTGCTTTGATTAAGGGTTTGCCACGACAAGAATTGACGGCCAGACAGTTTGAAATCTTGTCCTGGAGCTTAGGCCTATATAGCGGTGTGCCTCGCCCTCAAGGTAAAGACACGCAATATATTTCAGCGGTAAAAGATGCTGGGATGACTTACCGCACGGGCACGGGTCGCGGCTACTCGTCCAGCGCCGAGCTCGATTTTCATACAGACTCTTCTGACGTTATTTTTTTGAGTTGTTTCAATCAGGCTGTATCGGGTGGCAAGACCATTGTCAGTAGCTCAATGGCGGGTCATGATGTCATGGCACGTGAATACCCCGATCAGCTAAAGTGGCTGTACGTGCCGATTGCCTTTAGCCGACAGGGCGAAGGTGCACCCGACGAGGGGCCTTACGTGATGCAACCCGTCTTTTCCCAACAAGGCGACAAATGGTTTGGTCGCTGGAACTGGAACCGCGTACGCAGTGCCCAAAAAATCGAGGGTGCCCCACAAATCAGTGCCGAGCACTTTGCGGCGCTTGAGCAATTCGACCAGGTGGTTCGCCGCCCTGAAATCGCTTACGAAATGTGGCTTGAACCGGGTGACGTGCAAATCATTAGTAGCCACGTGACGCTACATTCACGCACTGAGTTTCAAGACCACGAAGATCCAGCGCTGAAGCGTTTGTTGTATCGACTGTGGATTGCGCCACCTGACAGTGACGTGTTGCCAGAATGTTGGCGAGACCTATATCGCTCGTGCGAATCAGGTACGGTTCGTGGAGGCATCCGCGGGTTTAAATATGATGAAGTTTGCGCACGCTTTGAAGCGCGTCAGGCACAAGACTGTGCAATGCGAGCCTAAAGCTCAAATTGTTGGAGCGTGCGGCGCAAGGTTACGCTATTGACTTCGAAAGCTAAGGGCCGGGCACTCCTGTCTTTAGCACCTTAAAGACAGGTGCACATTGTTAGCCAGTTGCGGCTAATTTTTGACTAATCGCAACAATACGCTGCGCCGCATACACGATTGGGTAGTCAATAAACTGACCATCAAGCTGAATTGACGAAGACCCGGCAGCTTCGGCCGCAGCAAAGGCTTCAACAATTTTTGTGGCGCGCGCAACTTGGGCTTCGGTCGGCGTGAAGGCTTTGTTAACGACCGGAATTTGATCGGGGTGAATACAAAGTTTGCCTTGAAAACCAAGGTCGCGAATCTTGTTGGTTGAGGCTTCGAAGCCTTCAGCATCTTGCAAATCAACCCAAACCGTGTCGATCGGAGGTTCTTTGTCGTATGCGCGAGACATTAAGACAACCTGATTGCGATAGGCCAGCAGTTCAGTCTCGTCACGCGACCATTTCAAATTCAGATCCAAGGTAAAGTCGCCGGCGCCAAACGCCACGCGCTTAATACGTGAACAACTTGACAGGATCTCGCCTAAGTTAGCGATGCCTTTGGCTGTTTCAATAATTGGGATGAGGTCGATGCCGCCCAGCACTAAGCCGCGTTCACGCTCAAGCTCGGTCATGATCCAGTCAGCAGTTTGAGCCTGACCGGCGTTCTCAACCTTTGGCAAAATCAAACCGTCCACCCCAGTCTCGACCGTTGCAACCAAGTCGCCATAAGCGTAAATCGTGGACATCGGGTTGATGCGAATGTAGCCCAGACAGTTTCGTGGCTGCTGCATAGCTTGCACGGCCAGCGGGCGGCTAATGACTTTCTCTGAGACGGCACAGGCGTCTTCTAAGTCAAGAATGACGGCATCCGCACCGAGCGTAAACGCTTTTTCGGTGCGGCGTGGATGATTGGCGGGTGCGAACAGAAATGTTCTAAAAGTCCCCATAGCGGTTTCCTGAAATAAAGTGATCTCTAGAAATGATGATCGGTTATAAAATTTTGAACGGTCTTGCGGCTGAACGACCGGCACAGACAGCTTTAGAGACTATTCGACCGTCAACTTAATCTGCTTGAGCAGCGCCGCAAAGCTGTCGAGTTCTTTTTTAACTTGCGCAGACATCTCTGCAGAGGTGTTGCCAACCGGTTCAGCACCCGTTGCTAATAATTGCCCTTTCACCTCAGGGATATTGACAATTTTCGTCACCTCAGCGCTGAGTTTGTTCACAATATCGCTCGGGGTTTTGGCAGGTGCCATGAGACCAAACCAGGTGCCCACGTCGAAACCCGGCAAAATCGTTTCGTTCAGCGTCGGCACATCGGGTAAGGCAGATGAACGCTTGGCGGTCGTAACGGCCAGTGCACGCGTTTTGCCGCCTGTGACTTGTGGCAAGCCTGCGGTGATCGTGTCAAACATTAATTGAGTTTGGCCACTGACCAAATCAGAGATTGCGGGCGCGCTGCCTTTGTAAGGGACGTGGACAATATCTGTTTGTGCCTGCAGATTAAACATTTCGCCGATCAGATGGTGGGCCGTGCCCGCGCCCGCAGAGCCATAGTTCAGTTTGCCTGGTTGCATCTTGGCCAACGCGACAAACTCTTGAATCGTATTGGCTGGAACCTTTGCGTTGACCACAACCATGTTAGGGATCATGGCAATGACGCTCACCGGTGCGAGATCACGGCCAATATCGTAGGGCAGATTTTTAAAGACATTTTGAGCAATGATGTGGTGTGTGGCAGCCAGCAGCAGGGTATAGCCATCAGGTGGTGCTTTTGCAACTTGGTCGGCACCCAGCGTTGCACCTGCGCCAGGCTTGTTCTCGACAATCACAGTTTGCCCCCACTCGGCGGTCATGCGCTGTGCCACCAAGCGTGCTAACTGGTCGCTTGAGCCGCCTGGCGCGAACGGCACCACAATGCGGATGCTGCGATTCGGAAAGTTTGCCGCTGTTTGTGCAAAAGAAAGCGAGGTTAGACAGGCGAGAATGGTTGAGGCAAAGACTTTAAGAAGAGTCGTCATTTTGTGTGGTCTCATTTTTGTGATGAACGCGAACTTTACCTTTGTTTCACGCGAACGTATTTTAAGGATCTTGTGATTTTAT
>Ga0114963_10000727_pt1 | contig 22356 bp, 37 predicted proteins | sample C_131016_EF_Meta_FD_87019 | JGI IMG/M metagenome (GOLD analysis project Ga0114963, IMG submission 87019) | Freshwater microbial communities from Lake Croche, Canada to study carbon cycling - C_131016_EF_MetaG | ecosystem: Environmental > Aquatic > Freshwater > Lake | place: Lake Croche, Canada...
AAAGAGTCAATAAATAGTCGCTCTACCGCCCCTCGGCAGCAAAAAAAACTGCTTGGAAAGTCGCGCCCCAAGAAAAAGCGAAAAGGTGGCAAGAAAAAGAATGAATACGCACCTCAAAACAAGGCTATAGATGCCTTCATTAGATCGGTCGAAGAACTACAGAAGGATTTGGAAATTCTTGGCAAGACTAAGAGATTAGAAAGAGAAAAGCCTGAATCCAAAGACCGAGCGCAGAATAAAGAATCTGAAGAAAAGGATCAGACAGAGGAAGATGAGGAAAAAGACTCTGAAGAAGAAAATAGCGAAGTTCAATCAAAGGAAAATCCAAAGAAGCAATCTGAAAAAAAGACTTGACTCGGCGGCAAGAGTTAATATACTCATTTAATGCTTGCACCTAGAGAAGTTCCGGAATGGGATATCTATTTCCTTGAGATGGCCGATGTCATTTCTAGAAGGAGTAAAGACCCCTCCACTCAGCACGGAGCCGTTCTTGTAGATGAACACCGCAGGGTCATTAGTACTGGCTATAACGGCGGATGTAGGAAGATAGACGATAAATTAATAGATTGGTCTCGTCCTTCCAAATACTCTTATGTTCTTCATGCAGAGGAAAATAGTCTATGGACAGCCGAGCGTAAAAATCTCGAAGGCTGCTCTTTGTATGTCACCGGTCCCCCGTGTAGCAGGTGCATGCTTAGGGTAGCCCACTCTGGTGTATCAAGAGTAGTCTATGGGCCAAGATCCAGCCAGTGCGTTGACAAACTTGATTGGGAAATCAGTATCAACATAGCTAGATTATCAGGTGTCATATTGGAGGGCATCGAAGGAGGTGATTTTTCACATTTTTGCCCCCAATCGAACGGCAGGACTTAGCGTTCTGCCGTTTTTTATTGGCCTTATGCGGTATATAAGTTCTGGAGGTTTAGTTCATGTATAATGCGGAACTGGGAGTTGGTTGCAACTCCAATCAGAGTAATTGCAACAATTCCAACGGATGTTCAGGAACTCCCGACTTGTGCATAAAGAGGCACGACGGAAAGCCTCACTTCAAGGTGTCAGTGTCAGATTGCGACGGAGTCGTCGACTTGACTGACGAGAGCCTAGTTTTAGAGGCGAGCATGTGGTTCGACGCGAAGTTAAAAACCGATATTCTTGTCTCAAGCACAAGTCTTTTATTTGCAGACAATATCGGTTTTAATAGCGTGCTTGTTGGAGATGTCATATCCACGAGCAGACCAAGGAGTCCCGAGAGGATGCTCGTTACTTCAATAAATGAGTCTGCCAAGTCTGTGACCGTCCAGCGGGGCTATGACGGAACATCTGCTTATGCGTGGTCAAAGGGCGAGCCGCTCAAAATATTCAGATTTAGGAACGCTCCGGCCGAGATAGAGTCGGTCTTTGAAGAAACTACTAATTTAGATGGGACGGCGACCAACGACCTTACAGAAACATTCCTTGTTTTTAAGTGGAGCGGAAATCACACGAGCCTTCCTGGATGTTATTGGCTCGAATTTAAATTAATCATGATGTCGGGAGTAGACGTGGAATGGACGAAACGTTTTCCACTTTCGAGCGACGGATTTTTGATAAGCGTGATTGATTCTCCGACTTCGGAAATATAGCCGGTTCGTACTACCTTACGATGCCAATAGAAGCTAAATGAAAAACGAAAACGAAAAGTTCTATAGGGCGAACAACATGATAAAGTTGTCGCCCGTGATTGTGATAGACCAAGACGGAAAGAACATGGGCGCCATGCCCCTTCAGAACGCGAAGGGTCTGGCCTTGGATGCAAATCTAGATCTTGTCGAGATATCTCCGAACAGCCGCCCTCCAGTCTGCAGGATAATGGACTTTGGCAAGTTTAAGTTCAATCAAGCGGTCAAGGAGAAGAAGCATCGAAAAAAGAACCAAAAGAACCTTCACACGAAGGAAGTGCGTCTTTCCCCTTCTATTCAAGAGCACGACATAGAAACCAAGGCGAAAGCCGCGATAAAGTTCTTGTCGGCGGGTCAAAAGGTTAACATCAAATTAGAGTTTAAAAGAAGGGAGTTGGCACACCAAGGTTTAGGCCTAAATGTGATCAACTCTTTCTTGGAGAGGCTCAAAGAACACGGCTTGCCCTCGAACAAACCGAAGATGGAAGGCAGAAATCTTTTTTGCCTAGTCGAACCGAAAGAGCAAGATCCAGCGACAACTAATCTAGAAAAATAAAATGAATTATTGCGAATGCGGAGAGATTGTGTACGAACGAGACGACCGCTGTTCTTCTTGTGGGGCTAAGAATGAGCAAGCAAAATCTAAGGACAGACAACTTCGTCTTTTCAACAAACAACTCAGCAAAAATTTGATGCTTTTTGAAAAGCGCATTCTGAATAATTGACACTATTATATTGGCGACGATACCTCTAAAGGATTAAAAAATGACTAAGAACGCGACGATTTTGGGTTCAGATGGAGAAAGTGCAACGAGGGTTCCGGGTGTGGTTGGAGTCAACCCTTGCGGATCACAAGTTCTTGTGGAATTGCTCACCGCTCAAGAGGCCTTGGGCACTGTTCTCCAGATAGATTCTTCGGCCTCCGTAAACGGCGCCCCGCAAGGTTATGTGGTAAAACTTGGTCCGAAGGTTGCTCCCGATTGGGGCTTCCAAGTGGGCGATAGGGTTACTCTTCACGGCAACTACACACCTCTTCCCGAGGGACAGAAACTTCAGAGAAAGAATTCCCATAGGCCGTGGATTCTTGTAGAGCCCATCCAGATAAAGGCCGTATTCGTAGAGGAATAATGGATCCTTATAGTGTTCTGGGAGTGGCCAAGACATCTTCCCACGATGAAATAGTTAAGGCCTACAGGTTGTTGGCCACCAAGTATCATCCGGATAAGAATCCAGATAGCCCCCGAGAGGCGGCCGAGAAGTTCAAAGAAGTCTCGGCCGCCTTTGAATTGATAGGAGACGAGCAGAAGCGTCAACGGTTTGATTTATTTGGAACTTCTAACCCACCACCAAGTTTTAGTTTTAGAAGTAGAAACTCAGTAGATAATGTTTTTGATAACATATTCTCTCAATTTTTCGGCGAACAGAAGAGTCAATTTGGTGGCTCTAAGGTTAGAATTAAAGTTTCTTTAAAGGATGTCTACCTTGGATCTACGAAAAAGATCAAAACAGAAAAGAGGAGCCTCTGTGATCCTTGCAAGGGCACGGGATCCTCAGAGTGGGAGCCTTGCGTCGGTTGTTCTAGCAAGGGTTTTATTTTTGTAAACAACGGACCGCTCAAGATTCAAACATCATGTTCTGTTTGCCTTGGCAAGGGCTCAGTTTCCAAATTAAAATGCGAAACATGTAAAGGAGACGGCTACTTAGTTGATCTCGTCAAAGAAGTTGATGTCAAGATTCCCGCCGGCATAGCGGATGGGACCCAAATTCGCCTTGCCAATGCGGCTGCGGATGGCAATGATTTGTTTGTTGTTGTAAACGCAGAGAAAGATGATCTTTTCTCGAGAGAAAATAAATTCCTAGTCGGCCATGTTGATGTTTCATATCCCGTGCTCGTCATGGGTGGCGAAATTCCCTATGATGTTTTTGGAACGAAGTTGTCAATTAAGATACCGCCGAGAACAAAGACGGGAGTTCGTCTTCGTATAAAAAACCAAGGCATGCCTTTATTGAGCGATCCAAACATCAAGGGTGACTTGCTTGTGGAGATTAGGCTCAAGATGCCCAAAGAATTAAGCAAGCCTCATGAGAAGATGCTTTCTCGACTTTTGAAAATGGATCAATCTTGACTAGTTTAGACCAAGGAGAACTCAGATGAATAAAGAACAGTTGAAGATGCTTGCTGTGCAGTTGGCTGTACTTATAGGCGTGCTTTTTGTGAATAACCTTTTTCTTACGCGTAAGGTAGCAGACCGCGTTATGCAAACCTTAAAAAGGGATTATGTGCCCGGCCCTTACGATCCTGGCTTTGATCCCGACAAGGTTCCTCCGAAAAAATCCACTTCCTACATAGAGTGAACGATGTTCGCTACAAGTCCCGACAGGTTCGGCTTCATGATAGAGAACTACAAGAAGCGTCTCGAAAAAGACCCGAACAATGTTGAGATCAAGAAAACGATGGAGTTATACAAGGAGTTCAAGAGAGTTGATGCGCTCGATGTCCAAGACAGCAGCGACTTGGGACATGAACTACGAAGATGTGAAGAAATTGTACGAAAGTGCAAATCGTCTCCATCGTATAACCAGAACGTGTACGCAGCCCTTTGCAACAACTTATTCGTGAAGAATGGAGCCGAATGGGGTTGTTCTTGGCGCGCCGCCGGCGGCTTGGCTGCGCATCTGAGGGAACAAGGCGACTACGTTGACTTTTACTGTTCCGGACTGGCGGATGTTCTTCTTGTTGCAAACGGTTATGTAGCCGAGGGCGTTGTGACGGATGAGGTTCGCGAAGACATCGCCTCGTTGGGTTGGATTGTCAAATCCGAGATGCCTTGATTATTCTTGACCCCTCGGGACTAGAGTCCCCAGGATTTCTTTGAAATATTATTCTCAACTTGTCTCCCTCCTCCAATCCGGCGTAATTTTTTCTGAAGGAGTCCCATGACACAGAGAATTTTGTTCCGTCCCACATCGTGATCCAAATTGGATCTTTGCATTTTTTTCCGGGTCGTGGTCTGTCGCCCTCTATTGATTGTACGGTAGAATCCACCGGCACATTAGGTATTGTCATATTAATTCCAGGAGGCTGTCCGTAAACTTCCAAGTTATCGCTGCCCATAGCGGGAAGAAATGCTCCCATTGATCCGTCCCTATTTCCGTCGTTGTGTACGCCCATGGTGTTTCCCATGAATGGGGGCGAATATATCTTGAACGGATTATGCTCTAGGAATTGTCTGAAATTCATACTCTTATATACTGTCTTCATCTTAAAACAGAGCGTATTAGAGGGCAATTTGGTTAATATACTTATGGCTGTAAAGGCCAAACTTGAGTCCGGCGATAAAATCGTTTTTTTGGATGTAGAAAACCAAAAAGCCTATATGGCTGATGGATCGGAGTTGGATTCAAATATTGTGGTAGAAATATTGTCATTCCTTTTTCACAAGCAAGCTGAATCAAACTTTAATATGCCCTACGAAAAAATAAGCGAGGTGATGGACACTGAGCGAAAACTCGCTGAGGAAAACAACAAACATATTTTTAGGAGTTTCTAATGCCAGACGCAGAGGGCGTTAATTTCAGCATCGGCCCCATGAGTAGGCCGGATAGCGGCAAGGACAATCGCAAGATTCCCCGCAGCACTAGATACGACAATCCCACTCTGAACGACATATTGTTGTTTATCAATAACTTGAGTATCGGCCCTAAATCAAAGGAACATCTGGAGAAGACAGCCCAGTCTGTTCCCAATGGATCCTTGGCCCATTTCAGAAAAAACTACCAAAAGTACTTGAACAACCTTGATTAAAATTATGGAATCGCCAAACAAGAATGACTATTGGGCTTCTGAATCAAGAGTGAAGGTTTCTTCTAAACTTCCGAAAAGTCCTGCCGCTGGCTATTTGGCCCCCGACATCAAAAAGGTCGCGGTTCAAATAGAAAGCGACGAAGATGATTTTATGCCTAGGTATTCGCTTGAAGATGCTGGCCGCGCGGACTTGGTCGTCAATATTCCCTCCGGAGAAATTCTGTTTTCCGAGGGGGGATCCGACATATTAGATTGTGGGTTTTCCTTGGAAATTCCCGCAGGATATAGACTCTGCGTCTCAAGTTCTGTCCATGGGTTTTTTATGGAGCTGGTAGATTCTAAAAGAATAAAAATCAAGGCTTTTAACTCTGGCGAAGAATGCACATTGCGGCACAAGCAGAAAGTTGCTAAGATGTGGATAGAACCAATTTACTTTTTTGAATGGATAATGCCGAAAGGTTGATTATGGAAAATTTATATGCTGTGATCACCGTAGGAAGGCAAGTTGATGGCGAATATATTTTCATAAAGACTGAGAAAGTATTCAAATCGGATCAGAAGGCAGACTCCTTTCTTAGGGGTCTCAAGTCTAAGTTCGTCACCGAAGATGGCAAATGGAAGCCTCAAGTTATTTCTACGCCCAACGGCGACGCTACTTGCCAACTTGAGGCGGGCGTCTTTGAGATAGAGGTGGACAATGAATGAAGAAAACATAAGAATAAAGTGCGGCGATGGAATCATAGAGATCGGCCCCGTTTGCCCTCCGATTCCTTCTATTTTCTTCCCTTTGAACGATGAAGAAATGAAGAGTCTCGGAGCTAAGGTAGTGGACCCCGTAGTTTATCCCAAATCAAAAGAAGGAGATGTTGATGATACCCCACAATCCGCTTGAGGGCGAGCGTCCTGAGTTGACTCTGAACTTAGAGAGCAATAGTGACGAACAAGTCTCGATAGTCATAGTTCATAAAGATAGACCGGAGTACTTGAACATATGTCTCCAGTCAATCGCTGTGACGAGCATGAACAATAATTACGAGATAATCGTCGTTGATAACAACTCCGGCGCAGACTCGCAAGACTTCTTGGATGACATTAAAAATGAGGTCACTGTTGTCAAAAATAAGGAAAATCTTTTCTGGGCAGCCGCAGCCAACAAGGGCGTCGAAAGGGCCAACAAGAAGTCAAAGTACATCATTTTCTTGCACTGCGACGTGGTCATTACGAATCCTGCTTGGATGGATCTTTTGATAAATGTTTCCGAGTCATCAAACTCGGGCTTGGTTGGACTGGAACTTCAATCATACTTCATGCAGTCGCAAAAGGTTGATTTTATCCAAGAGTGGTGCATGCTAGTTACTAGAAATTGCTGGGAAAAAGTTGGCCCGTTTGATGAAAGGCTTCCCCAAATAGGAGCCCCATTCATTTTCACTGTGGAGGCACAGAACAAGGGCTTCAAGCCTCAGATAATGAAAAACATAATAGCCCATCACTATAGAATTTTCTCGCTGGATATAAATGAGTATGAAAGGCTTATAGAACAAGCCATGGTCACGATACCTCAAGTCGTTAGAGAGAAGCAAGGCAGAGACATCTAGTCTTTTTCTTCTCCCCTTACCCAGAACACCATTTCGTTTTTCTTGTCATCCCAAGCGCATTCCAAGTGGTCCGATGCGGCCAATTTGGAGACGCCCGCGTTGTGTATCCTTACTCGTAACGCCTCGGCAATTTCCTCGTGGGCCTTGTCGTCCAAGAGTTCTCTTCCTTCCTCGTCTTGCCCTATCGAATTTTCTTTTATCATCTTGCATACTTGGGCTATCGTGACAAAGTCATCTAGTTTGTCCGTATAATTTTTCGCGAACGAAGCCGCCGCTGTATCTCTCATGTACTTTGCGTACTTTTCCAAATTCATCACGCAGTACACTTCTCCTTCGCTCATCTATTGCTCCATGGATTCATAGTTTCGATACAAAGTCTATTAATCGGTCGTGATCATATTTTTCCATCTTGTTCTTTGCGTAATACTGAGCATAGATCATACAGAAAATTTCCTCATCGTTTTGATTTAAGTCTTTCTTGTTGTTTTTTTTAACTGCGCTCAATATTTTTTTCCATTCTGCTTTCTTGTCCTCGTCTACTAAATATTTCCAAACGGCATGGCCGACTTCGTGAAGAAATGTGTATTCTCTACCATAATGCCATGGGGATGATATTGTTATGGTTTTCTTTTTTTCGTCTATAACGCCTATGTGTTTTTCATCTCCCTTGAGTGAGTTTGATGGCTGAAAAACCACTTTGTACCCTTGTACCAGCCCAGCGTGCTTGGAGGGTAGTTTTTTGAGTGTTGTTTTGACATCCTTCTCGGACTCCGAATGTTCATTTAGATATTTTGAAAATCTCATCGGGCTTCCTGTTAATTTGGTTCTCTTGGGGTATATATTAAAAACATTCTGCGTTCTCTAGGTAGTCTGGTAATTTTCAACAACGAGGATAAATGAGCCGTAAGCAGAAAAGATCCGCTAGACCAAAACAAAGACAACAACAGCAGCAAGGTCAAGAAAGACCGTTCAAGTCCAAGTTAAAACCAAAGACTGAAAATCAAGCCGGACTAATAAGAACAATAGCCGAGAACACCGTCACCCTCGCAATGGGTCCGGCCGGCACAGGTAAAACAAAGTTGGCGGTTGCCTACGGCATAGAAAAACTTCTACTCGGCGAATATAAGAGGCTTGTCATCACCAGGCCGGTTGTTGAGGCTGGGGAAAAACTTGGTTTTTTGCCGGGTCCCCAACCTTTGGATGCTAAATTAGCAACGCCAAATGGATGGAAGTTAATGGGAGATATAAAAGTTGGAGATTTGGTAATCGGCAGAGATGGAGTTCCGACAAAAGTATTGGGCGTATATCCTAAAGGTAAAAAAGATGTTTATCGAATAACCACATCGGACGGTACGACAACAGAATGTTGTCTAGACCATCTTTGGCTCACTAGGACAGCAGAGGAAAAAAAGAGAAATAAAGAAGGGAAAGTCAGATCAACGAATGAAATTTTAGATACCATAACAAATAAAAATGGTAAAATAAATCATTTTTTACCAAGAAATGAACATGTTCATTATGAAAAACAAAATCTTCCTATAATGCCATATACTCTAGGTGTTTTATTAGGAGATGGGCACATAGGGAACAATATTTGTTTTGCGTCCGTAGATGAAGAGATAGTAGAAAGAGTGAAGTACGAAGTAGAATCCATGGGCATTATAATTAATGAATGCAAAAGAGGATCAAATTGTAAGGTTTACAATTTATACTTCAAATCAGACTGTAAGAAAACGCACAGAAAAATATTGTTGACGAATGTAGAAAGCCGAGAAGCCGTCGTGTGTGAGAGAATACGTGATGCTTCTAAGTTACTTGGCATCAAAGAAGGAATGGTAAAGGACAGATGCAGAAGAAAAGTTACGATGAATAACACTAAGTATGAATTTTTGCCTTTAGGAAAAAAATGGTCAAGCAGACTTAAAAATATAATGGAAGATTTGGGCCTTCAAGGCAAAAAAGCGTACGAAAAATACATACCAGAAATGTACAAATATTCTAGCGTTGAAGACAGAATTTCATTATTGAGAGGTCTGATGGACACGGATGGCTCTGTTAAAAAAAATGGCGAGGCAAACTTTGCAACAACCTCAAGAAAGTTAGCCGAAGATGTTGTAGAAATCGTAAGATCACTAGGGGGCAGAGCCAAAATTAGATGCAGAAATAGAGTTGGGAAAAAATCTTTTCTCAAAGATGGAAGGGCCATAGTTGCCAAGAGAGTGTCTTACGAGTTCAGCATAAGCCTTCCCTCCGATATGAATCCATTTCATTTGTCTAGAAAGGCAAAAAAATTTAAGTGCAAATACATTTTTCATCCGGGAATAACATCAATTGAATCGGTTGGTAAAAAAGAAGTACAATGTATTATGGTGGAAAATCCCGAGCATTTATATCTGACTGATGATTTTATAGTGACTCATAATACCTTTTCGGAAAAAATAGATCCATATCTTCAGCCGATCTATTACGAACTCTTGCAGTACCTTTCCAAGGCTCAACTCCAAGAATTTATCAATAATGGGGCTGGTTACAAGGGTTCGCAAGAGATAATAATAGCCCCTTTGGCTTATATGAGGGGCATGAATTACCACGATGCCTACATGATCCTCGACGAGGCTCAGAACTGCACTCAAGAACAGATTAAATTATTCATAACCAGAGTTGGATTCAACAGTAAGGCAGTTCTGGTTGGGGACGACAAGCAGTCTGACCTACCTTCTGGAAAGTCAGGTCTTCCCTATTGGCACGACAAACTCCAAAACATACAAGATGTCGGCACTTTCAAGCTAGAGAACATAGATATAATCAGAAATCCTGTGATTTCTAAGATACTGTCTAAAATAGGCGAGTAGCTCTATGAATTCTGGCAATAAACAAAATAACCCTGTCTTCAGGGCCCTAGACTCTACGCCCACTTCTACGGCGTCGCCTACACCTACAGAAACTGAGACACCTACGCCCACTTCTACGGCATCTCCCACACCTACAGAAACTGAGACACCCACACCTACGCCTACGGCATCTCCTACACCTACGCCTAGTACAACGGCGTCGCCTACACCTACTCCTAGTACAACGGCGTCGCCTACACCTACGGCATCTCCTACACCTACGGCATCTCCTACACCTACGGCATCTCCTACACCTACGGCATCTCCTACACCTACGGCATCTCCTACACCCAGTGCAACGCCTACGCCAAGCGGAACGGTTACACTCACGCCGAGTATGACCCCAAGTCCTTCTCCCACATTAGCCGTATTTACTCATATTCCATCTGGCGCAATAGCCATTGCATCGAACGCGGAATATTCCATATCTTTTTTGCTTGAATCTTCTTGGAAAATTGAGGGATTCGTAGAAAAGACTTTGGAATCTTATTGGAACACTGGAGAGGGAGAGTATTACTGGTACAGGGTACAAGGAGTGTGTGGATCCATAACTTGCGATGACTTTGGAGTTAGTTATGACGAATGTAAAAAAATGACGTTTTTCACAGTTGTTCCTGCAAGAAATATTGCTGGCCTTTGTGAACAACTGCAATCTCCTACCATCAACCCGCCCGTAAATATGCGGATATCCTCTATAAAGAGGTACTCCAGACCGGTCATAAAAACTTTTTCAAATTCTGATCAGTGCAACATTCTTGAAGAAAAAGATTTTTGTCATGTCCCAGAATGTTCGTCATATTGCATCGATGAATACATAGCGATTAATGCTGGCATAGACATGAGCGTTGTGGATTCAATATATCAAGTCAACATGAGTGGCGGATTATTGATTCGCGGCAACGTGCAGACAGATCGATACCGATTTTACGAGCCAGAGTTTCCGATAATAGGCGTTGGAGGAAGGTCTTCTTTCTCCAAAAACATTAATTTCTATTCCTCTGGCGGTTTATTTTTAAATGGCGGCGTGTACGAAAGAATACTTACTTACTACGAATTTTATTCTTCTACTGGCGGCCCTTCACTTGGTGGGGCATCAACTTTTTCAACACCCAGAAGATCAACTTATGTTCCCAATAGCGGAATATCTTTTTCTGGTACTGTTGGCTTCAAAGCCGGCGTAGTTCCTGTCGGCGGGCTTGTCATTTCTGGATCCTATTTGGATTCTTTATCCAAGGCGAATTTTAATCCTTCGGGCTCAATAACGATTTCGGGTACGCTTTTCAACCATCTTTCTCCCGGATACTTTTATACTCCTAGGGGTGGCATAAATGTGTATTTAGATTCTGACGTTGCGGAAGGGTTTAAAAGATTTGGTTTTCAAAGTTTGGGAATTGTGCCTTCGAGCTTTTCCTTCAACATGGGAGCGTCTGACCTTGGTTCTGACTTGAGTGAATTAAGTTATAAGACCACTTTGACAATTTCGGATCAAACTATTAGTCCTTCTTGTGGCTGTGGACCGCTCGCTCTTTCGCTGATGCTCAGTCACAATTTGTTCAACTCCACTGCTATTTCTAATTTCATGAAGAGAAACGGACTTAATTTTCCATCAAATGTTTTGTTAAGGTATAGATCTGGCGACTCTTCTTGGAGGAGTGTTTTGCATTTTAAAGGTCGGGGATCTGACGGGTTTTTCATGGAAGATTGGACAATTGTTTTTGAATTTGCTTGTGGTTCTGACGCGTGGAAGTTTTCGTTTTCGGCCACAATTAGAAACGAATCAAAGAACGAGGGTCGTACCAATTTTTCCATAGAAATACCCTTAAGCGCCATATGCACCGAAGGAAGATCTACGAATATAAAACTAAATATCAACTCGGGCCAATTTGGATCTTCTACGGGTCGGAAATTTCTTGCCACAGACAAACTTTCTCGCCGAATTACGACAAAAATAAGCAGAAGTGTAGATTGCTACGTAAATGGTGTGTTGAATGATTATGTGGCTTACTATGATAACTTAGACTTATTCAAGAACTCGTACTGGAACAATATACCCTTGGATATAACGATAAATCCGGCGGACAAGACCCAGATGCCTACCGTGAACCTAAGAAGCATATTTTAGTGACCATGACTACAATTATCATTTTGCTTTCTGTTTGTTGTTTGTTTTCATTGTCAAATTTGATTTTCGTTGTTCTATTGAGCAATTCGATATTTAGATTGTTGGCTAAAAAGACGGAATATGCACCTCTTTCCGATCAAGAAAATAAGGGTTTAGTGGATATTAAAAATTTTCCTACTTACGACCCTCGTTTTTTGAATAAGCGATGATTTTATTTCCGAAGGACTATATACATTTAACTTAACTTACTACCAACATTAACTTAAATATGAACGAAAAACTGATTGTTGATTATATCCCCTTGGCCAACAAATTGGCTTGGCAGAAAAGCATGACCACGCCCAAAAGCGTCACTTTTGACGAATTGAAATCTGCCGCCTACATGGGGCTTGTGGATGCGGCCATCAAATTCAAGCCCGCTCTCGGTTCGTTTTCCAACTACGCTAAGATAAGGATAGCAGGATCTATAAAGGATCACTTGAAGCATTTATCTAATTATGGTAGCGTTAGACCTGTAAGAGAAGATGATGGCTTTTTCTCTGTCAATGATGAAATTTTAACTAACGACTTTTTTGATTTTGCTGCTAGCAAAGTAGAAGAATCGGATGGGGACTTATTGAGAATGTACTATGTAGAGCAAAAGACCCTTAAAGAGATAGGCGTAATCAGAGGAGTCGGTGAATCAAGAGTTTCCCAGATCATAAGCAAATGCCACAGAAAACTTCGACGTTCAATGGAGAATACAATATGAGACTTTTTACAGCAGTTTTTTTTCTTATTTTTTCATCTTTCTGCTTTGGTGATGAAGCATCCCAAGCGATCTACCCCTTCACAGATAAAAAGACAAATCAAGAAGATGGTTTGGTCTGGAACAAGTGGGACACAGAAAATTTTGTGGTTTTGAGTTTGGACAAAAGCCAAGGTCTTAGATTAAAGAATCTTGTGGAGCCGGTCAAAAACTCCGTGTGCGATAATTGGTTTTTGGAGGTCCCCAGCCTTCCAGTTAGGTGCAAGATCATGTGCGTTCCTGACCGCGATTTGCTTGCCAAATTATTTAACGTAGATGCGCCCCATGTGGAAGTGAGGAGGGATGCCGAGGGCAAAGTTTCTTTGTGCGCAATATGGATGACAACGGACGATCTGGGACTTCTTCCTTTTTTGGTTTGCTCTCTATGTGTGGCTGACGATGTCTGTTTGAATAAGCAGAGTCTCTTCGTCCAGCGAGGAGTTTCATTTTTGAGCAAGCCCTTGGATTGCATGAGGCGGGACATCGTAGAAACCGCTCAAATAAATTCAAAATATCTCTTGTCGATGACTAAAGAAAAGTGGATTTCTCTTCCTCCTAAGGAAAGACAAGTTTTTGACGCTCAGTCCGCAATTGTCTGTTTGCTTTTAAGAAAAGAGTTCGGCAGCGAGTTGTTTGCCCGATTCTCATCGTCCGCAAATCAAGATGAATCTTCCTTGCGGCTCATATACGGCTTTAAAAATCTCGAACAGTTAGATTCTATTCTTGAAAGGTACTCTGGGAACTTGCTCAAGGACATCCGTAAAGACATCGTCCCGGATGGTTATTTGACCGTTGGCTTTTGAATAAATATCCATCATACGTAAATAGTTTGGAGGAAAATATGATTAATCTTGTTATTTGGGTTTTCTACGGTCTTGTCGTTGGTTTAATATCTAAGGCCATATACAGGTACAAGGACTCCCCCAAGGGGTTTGCTTCTACCTTGGCGATCGGAGTCTGTGGAAGTTTTGTCGGCGGCTTCATAAACTATGCTATGGGTAATGGAAGCCCTCTGCAAGCGTCTGGAATTTTTCTGGGGGTTCTCGGCGGCGTCGTGACATGCTTCCTCTATAGGAAACTCACCTCCGACCAGATAAAGAGGGAGATGCTTCTCGACAAATGATTCAAGGAATATGCAAAGACAAACTTTTAGCCCTTAAGAGCAGATACCCACAAATCCATCCTTTGATGTTCCAAAGAAGCGTGGAGAGGGCGAAAAACTTAGCCGATCTTTTTGAAATATTAGAGAGAATCCCTGTTCGTTTTCCCTTAGTATGGGACGACAGTAAGAGAATGTGGGTCAAGGAGACTGACCCACTATCCCAGAAAAATTTGAAGGAATTGGCCTCCAAGAAAAAACGAAAGTAATTCTCGCCACTCTATTATTTGGATGAGAAAAGTTTGGTTTACGGCCGACACACATTTTGGACATAATAAAATACCTTTCTATGCGAAGCGCAAGTTCTGCTTAGACGATAAAGAGTCTGAGAAACTTGATTCAATATGGCGGAACAAAACCATGCATAACGACTGGGCGCCCAGTCGGGCCTCAATCGCCAAAATGGACGAATATCTTATAGGGCGCATAAACGATCACGTGGACAAAGACGACATTCTTTGGCATCTAGGAGATTTTTGTTACGGACATAAAGAACGTTTGGCGGAAACGGCCCGTAAATACAGAGAGCGAATCAACTGCCGCAACGTTTTTCTTGTGGCCGGAAATCATGACACTCCCGAGATCAAGTCTGTCTTCGACAGATGCTACGATTATCACGAGTTGAAGGTTAGTTCCAAGATGATCGTATTGAGCCACTATTGCCAAGCGTTCTGGAACAAGTCCCATGCCAAGTCATGGATGCTGTACGGCCACGCTCACGGTTCTGCCGAGCGCTGGCTAGACGAGAACATGCCCGGCCGCTTGAGTATGGACGTTGGGGTGGACAATATCTTCAGTGTCTTGGGCGAGTACCGCCCTATCTGTTTTAGCGAAATTTCGGCTATTTTCGCGCCCAGAAATGGCTTCAACATAGACGGAAATAAGATAAGGTCCGCTTTACAGACCCAAAATCCGAACTAGAATGACATCAGGTAAGTTTTCCCAAAGGAAGCCGGATGTCAGTCGCAGCGAAAATCGTCGTAGAAAACACTCCTCAGATGAGGCTTTTTGTTGGCCCGCCCGACAACTCCCTCGTCGAGGACAATCTCGGCCTCGCCAAGTCTATTGTGTCCAAGTTCTGTCGAGGAATTCGGCCGGACGATTCCGACTTGTACCCCGTGGCTTGCTTGGAGTTGATCCGAGCAGCAATGACCTTCGACCCATCTAAGGCCAAGTTTTCCACATGGGCCACAAGGCTGATCACTCACAGGCTCATCAGCGAGACACGAAAGCGAAAGAAGGACAATATGACCGTCTTGCTTTCGTCCTTGGATCGCAACACCCAAGAGCGTTCGCTGGCCGACTATGACGAATGCGAATTCCCAATTCATCTCGTTTCTTCAATACTCGAGGGTGATTGCTCCGAGTCCGAAGCGGAGAACAAAAGAATTCTTCTTTCGCACTATTTAGAGGGAAAATCTTTCTCTGAGATAGCAAAGAAGATGGGCCTCTCCAGAGAGGCTGTAAGGATAAAGGCCAAAAAGGCCATATTGTTGATCAGAAGAAAAAAGATGGAATTGTTGAAAGAGTACTTATAGTCTTGGAGATTTTATGAAAACTTTTTTTACGGTCGTTTTTTTGCTCACTTCCCATATTTGCTTCGCAGATGAAGGAAGACTCAAGATGTTTGAGGCTCCCGTCACCGACAATGACGCAGAAAATTTGGTTGATTCTTTGACAGATTCTTTCAACTCTAAGGACTTGGCAGGATTCGCCAGTTTCTTTACCAAAAACAAGGCTGCCAAAGTGAGGTCGGTCATGAAGCCAATTTTGGCTTCCCATGACATAAAGATGCGAGTCTTGGAAGTCCGCACGGTCTCCGGAGATAAAGATAAGATGGAGTTCTTGTTCGTGTATAGTTGGGAGAACGACTCCGAAAAGAGAATCGTCACTTCGGATGTTGTCGCCAAGATGGAAGGCGGCAGATGGAAGGTAGAATCTGAGAGGACCAAAGACGTCAAAAACACTTCAAAGGTTGAAAGGGTCGATCCCGCTTTGAATTTCGGCGGCGGTGGCCAAGTTGTTATGAACCCGGGCAATGACTTCCTTCCTGCAGACGTCGCCCGATCAAACCGTCCGGATTGTTCCAATGGCAAGTGCAACATCAGATAAGGAAAGTAAAATGAGACTCAAGATTTTTTCCGCTTGTTTTGTTTTTGTCGTGTCTTCTGTTTGTTTGGCGGGCGATGTGGAAGAGATGAGGAGCGTGCTTCAAGCCAACTTTGACGCATGTAATAATGAGGACGTTGTCGCTCTTATGGGCACTTGCTCAGTGGATATGCCCCGCCGGGAGGAATTCCGGATCGAATCCGCTAAACTTTGGAAGGAAAAGGACATCTACTACCGGCTAGTCAAGTTCCAAGTCCTTCAAATAGACGGCGATTACGCGACCGCGAGCGTTGTCCAGACGACTAACACAAAGGATAGATCTGCTAATTCGGGCCATGAGGAGTTCGTCAGGAACGGAACCGGCCTTCTCACGAGGAGCGAGTGTGTAGAATACAAGGTGGCGTTCAAGAAGGACGGCCGAAGATGGAAGTGCTACTTGACATTGACCGAGCCAGTTGATTACGATTTGGATAGATGAAATTCGCTGGACCAAGATATTTGTTCTATCCCAAAGAGGACAATAGCCACTTCTCATAAAGACTCACACGGGAGGTCCAAGTCTGTTTCTGTGCCCATTTGACTCCGCTAGATCGCATAAGGCTCTTCCGAAGGGGATCCTTTTCCAACCCAAGAACCGCATTTCCCAAGGCATCTACCGCTGATTCCGAGTTCATCCAATGATTCTGTGCAAGCCTCGCGAAAGGGTCGTAGTGCCCATGAGGCTCCAAGGCCAAAACAAAGTCTCCATAAACACTTGGTATGCAAGCAACATTCCAAGTGACCACAATTACACCCATTGCAAGAGCCTCTAAGATAACGCAGCCGTAGGTGTCGTGGTGGACACGGCCATCCTCAAGCACCAAAGGATAAACGAAATAGTCGCTCTGCGACAGAAGAGAAAACAATGCGGATTTTGATAAGGAACCACTAGTCCCATGATCCGGAGTGTAGTAAGAAACTTTGCTCAAGCCTTTAGCCGCTAAAGGCTCTCTGGCTCTCACGTACTCGTGGGTTCGCTCCGCAACCTTGCCCCCACGTTCCCAACTAGCATGAAAAACCCACTTGCCACCCCTATCGGACTTATTTTTGAACCCCCAGTTTTTGATAGTTGAAAGAGGATTTTCAGAAAACAATGAGTCGTCTACTCCGTTGCCGATAACGACAGAAGAGTGAAAAAGGCCGGGGTCATAGTGAGGGACCATATAATCCGATAAGAAAGAGCCCAAGACCCGCCGTCCAGAAACGCGTAACTCATGCAAAAATCCGTCCTCAACAAAGCAGTGAAACCATACCCAAACTGCGGCTCGCGGCCCTAGGCAACCCATTATGTGACGGTTCTCGTGATGATCCAAGTAAAACAGAGGACAGTACACATCCACGGCAGCCAAAAAATTTTCCATGGAGAACAAATCACTAAAGGTAATGAACTCCACGCCCTCGGTTATATATCCAAAGCCATGCAGCCCAGCAACCACCACTCTATGGCCCTTGGACACTAGACCGCACGCCACCTCTAACAACGCCGTTTCTGTTCCAGAGAAGCCGCCTCCGTTTTTTAGGTTCTCTAGAGTCAGCTTGCAAGCCCGCGCCCCACTCGCATCCGGATGGAAAAAGAGAATGTTCATGTGTGGTTCATATCTATAAATATGGTGTGTGAATTTTACCCAAGAGGCTTATGTCAAATTTGAAGCGATATTTATTTTCATCCTTGATGCTTGCCTTGATGTTGATCACGCTCTTAAAATACGCGGACATAAGGGACTTTAAATCCAAGAGCAAAGAGTATTCTTTTGTGGTTGAAGGCAAATTTGTAGATGTTTCTGCCATGAAGGCCGATCTTATGAATCGAACCCACCAGCCCGTGGACGAAGAAATCGTCACGGACGGCCAGTACAAGTTGACTTTTCGTTGTCCTCCTGAAAAGATAGGTTTCGTCTTTTCTATGCTCGACAAGTTCAACTTGAAGGGGCGATCCACTATTCAAGATCAATAATGCCAAGTCATATATAAGTCATGCAATCCTACGGAACAGTTCTTATACAAGATGGCGTTTATTCAATCTCCAAGCCCGAGAGCACTTCGGGATTCGTTACCTATCCGATTTCTGAAGGCGTCTTAAGTCCTACCTTTTCGCCCAAGGCAGATGCGAAAACCTTCGTCGTAGATATTTGTTACTTGGATTATAAATACATGTATTCCGGACAAACGCCACTTCCTACGGTGATTCCCGTAAGTTACGATAAGCGTTATATTAGGGTCGCTTCCGATAAAAACACTGTGGGACAAGTCAAATCCTTCATATCACAATTTGCTGGCTGTACGGAGGCACAGAAGGTCAGAAGAAGGGCGATAGCACTCTCCAAGATACACAAGTCAATTTCCGATTATACCTTTAGATTTCCGGTTCAAAAACCATGACGTTTAAGCAATTCCTCACAGAACAGAAGAAGTCGCCTTGGGTGGCAAAAAAGGATGACGTCATTCGACTTTGGAAAGACACCAGGGCCGACGCGCAAATACCAGTGAGACCCGTTCCGAAGGGTCATGTTGGCAACAGATTCGATCAAGACGGCATAAGGATTACGGGAAGTTCTCAGTTTATTAACTCCATCTTAGGAAAAATGAAGCCGCTTTTGTTTTATTCTGATCATCCATCATTAGATCTGGACGTAAAATACAGACAAGCGATAAGGAAGAGTCTCTCCGATCAGCCTTCTTTTGCTTGCTATATAAATGTCGTAGAGAAGTCGGGTTGAATGGAAGTTATTTCGTCCTTAAGTCAACTTTTATGACCACCAGAACACGTAGATATCTTTGTAGGGATGCGTGTTCTGGGCATGGACGCCCCCTTTTTTTTGAGGTTCAATCATGGCGGCATCTTCAGTTACGGGAGTGGGACCAGGCGACTCTAACGGGAAGCAAAAGCCCAATCTTCATTCCGGCTGCGGTTGTTCTGGACCAATTGAGCCTCAGCCCCCCGTCGTTGTCCGGAAAAATGGGTGCTATACGAGATATTCGTCTTGTTCGGGCACCAAGGCATTTTTTTCTTCCTCAAGCACAAAAAACCGGTCTTGCACCTAGGCGCTTTACAAGCTCGCCCATCCTCACTATGATGGATCTAGTTTAAAGCCTTTTAGCCTACGATACAGTCATGAAAACCATTGTTACTTTGGTATTTTTGTCGATCATTTCTTCTTCTGCCGTAGCGGGCGATCTTTATTTGGAAATATACCAGAGGATAAATAGCGCCAGAAAAAGCCATGGCCTTTCCGCTTTGGAAAACAACGTACAACTTCACAAAGCCGCGCAGTCTCAGTCTGACTGGATGGCACGCGTGGATCGCATGGATCATCTCCGCGAGCGACCTTCTTCCTTCGAAGACTTCAAGGTCTGCAACCACCACCCCGTTAACAGGGTCGTCAATTCGGGCTATTACGGGTTTGACGAACTTTTCGAGACTGTAGTCGGCCAAAGCGGAGTTGTTGTAAACCCAAAACCTACCAGCGACAACATAGACGAAATCATCGCTGTCGGCAAAGCCCCGGGTAGCAATCAAGCTTACAATTCCAACATAATCGTGAATGGATGGATGAATAGCCCCGGACACAGAAAGGCGATTCTTACTCCGAAGTACAAAGAGATGGGGATAGGAATATCCTCCATCAGACAAGGTGAGGTTTATTGGTGTGTGGTTTTTGCAAACAAATAGTTTAAAAGGAGAAAAGCATGTCTAGTTTTCACGTCGATGCCAGAATTACCCTCAAAGTCGAATATGAACTCGCCGTAAGGTTGGGTAAGTACATCTTGGATTCCGGCACGGAAGATAAGCAGATTTTAGCAATGGCTCATAAACTCTGCAACTTAGATGAAGACGATGATGATGAGGAGTCTCAACCCGAACCCAGATGGACTTCGCAGCGGCCGGGATGGAATGCTCCCCGCCATGCCGTCCCAACCCCGGCTTCTGTTCCGGCTGTGCCGATGCAGAACAAAGTATCGACGCAGAATAAGGTTCGGATTCCCGTCCAGCCCAACAAGATTAGTTGGGGGTTTGAAAAATAAGACAAGGATACATTTATGAGTTCCTTAGAAAGATTAATCTCCATAAAGGCAGAAATTACCAAACTTTTGGATGAGGCCGAATTTTTATTGCGCAAGGATTTTCCAAAGCATCACGAGAAGGCGTACGCTTTCTGGATACCGCAAGCGTACACAGCGATCGGAGATGTGGAAAAGTGGCTGCCCAGGGGCTGTTGCACCATGCAAAAGACAATAGATAACATCCGCGACTCTTCTTGAAGCAAGGTGCCTATATAATTAGGCCTTGTTCCTGGAGGAATCTAGATGTTTTGCCACCGCCCGAATTTAATTTTGAATTTGAGTTCCAAAGATTTGAAAAAGTGCTCCGCAAATTCTACTTGTGGAGGATGGAGGCAAATTTCTGGTGGCTGGGTATCTGTCGTAACCGTTTGCGACAGTCCTCGTTTGTTTCCGATTGCGGCTGCGCCTCCACCAATGCCGCAATCGACAGAACCCACATCAACTCCTAGGCCCACATCTACATTGACCCCAAGTCCGACTCCGTCTAGGACTCCCAGGCCTACGAACACGCCTACCAAGTCGCCTGCTCCCACGAGCACGCCTATTCCTCCTACATCTACTCCCACGCCGACTGAGCCCTATAATATAACCTTGACCATATCTGGCGGAGAACCGGCGGGATCTTTGGGCTTGACCTTTGCTTCGCTGGACGGATACAGTCTTTCATATAGAGAGCCTTCCGTCACAAGCGGAACGCCCTTGAATATCTTGATTTATGTGGGTGGTTCACTACCTGAAAATCAAGTGGCTATGATCACTATCGCTTCGGATTTCTTGGGTCTAAATTTTAGATTCACGACGGATCTTGGAGTTTCGTATGAGGGTGTATTTTCCAACTCGCAAACCGAAATGTATTTTTGATGGATCTTGACGAACTTATTGCGCAAGGTTATGTGACCAAAAGGAAGCATCCCGAGGAAGATCTATTTATCCTCAATTACACTTCGAAAACCCAATACGAACGGGTTTGGAACGAATTTACGGAGCAATGTCGGGGTCTTATTGTAGATTCTTCTATGGCAATAAGGTCGCGTTGCTTTAGGAAGTTCTTCAACTACGATGAGGTCTTGTCCCAAGTCAACAAAAGAATTTCTGATGGTGTAAAATTTGACGTGTTCGAGAAGATGGATGGCTCGCTAGGCATTCTTTACTGGATTAAAGATAAGCCGTTCATAGCAACTAGAGGAAGTTTCGAGAGCGATCAAGCAATCAAAGCCACCCAGATCCTCCACGAAAGATACCACAATGCCCCGCTCGACAAGAATCTTTCCTATCTCTTTGAGATCGTTTATCCTGAAAACAGAATATGTGTAGACTACAAGTCTCTTGAAGACATAATTTTTTTGTCTGCATTTGAAACTGCTTCCGGAAGAGAGGTGGATATTGACCCTCACCCCTTCAGCCGAGCAGAAAAAAAAGATTTTTCAATTTGCTTTGATGAGATGAAACTTTTGGATCATTCCAACAAAGAGGGATTCGTTGTCCGATTCGCCGATGGATTCCGTTTCAAAATCAAGTTTGACAATTACATCCGTCTCCACAGTCTAATTTTCACATTGTCTTCAAGGTCGGTCTGGGAGGCTTTGAGGCATGGTCAAGAACTCTCGTTGGATGGAATTCCGGATGAGTTATTCGGATGGGTGAAAACATGCAAACAAGGCATTTTGGCGGAGAGGGACAATATCTTACGAGAGGCGCGTTCCATTTTTGAATCTACAAAGGATATGGACAGAAAAATTTTCGCATCAAAAGTTATGAACAGCGGGCTTTCTCCGATATTATTTAAAATGCTAGACGGCAAGAGCTATGATGAAATCGTGTGGAAGATGGTAGAGCCCGAATACAGGACCCCGAAACATGAGGAAATATAAGAAGGCATTAAAAGACGATTTGGATAATATTCTCTGCGACATCTGCGGAAATAGTTGTTTAGATGCTCGATATCCTGATCCACTCATGGCAGAGTTCGCGACCTTAGAGGCAAATTGGGGATACCTCAGCAAAAAAGACGGAGAGCAATTAAACCTTGAAATGTGCGAGTCGTGCTTCGATAAGGTAAAGTCATACATAGACTCTATAAAGATCCCTTGAGCATTTGTCGTTTTTTGCTAATATGGTTAGATGACCAA
>Ga0114963_10000729_pt1 | contig 22338 bp, 20 predicted proteins | sample C_131016_EF_Meta_FD_87019 | JGI IMG/M metagenome (GOLD analysis project Ga0114963, IMG submission 87019) | Freshwater microbial communities from Lake Croche, Canada to study carbon cycling - C_131016_EF_MetaG | ecosystem: Environmental > Aquatic > Freshwater > Lake | place: Lake Croche, Canada...
AAAGCTACCGCACCAAAGAAAGCTGCCGCTCCCAAGAAAACTGTAGCCAAGAAAGTTAAAGGAACTACATTAAATGATATTATAAAGGCTTTAAGTGGCACTGCGCCGAAGCCCAAAAAAGCCACTGCTGCTAAGAAAGCTGCCGCGCCGAAGAAAACTTCTCCCAAACGTGCTGCTTCCCCCAAACCCAAGAAATCACCAGCCAAGAAAGCTTCACCGAAACCCAAGAAAGCTGCTGCCCCAAAGAAAACCGCTATGAAGGGCGGTAGTGGTTTCTGTAGTTTCTTCTAAATTTAATTAACCTTGAGAAGATGTTGAAAAATTTTTAATATTATAATCATCTTCAAAGAAATAGATTGCAATTAATTTTTTACGATGAATTCTTAATTTATCAGCAACTTCATAAATTTTAATATCATCATATCTGAATTTCATCCAATAAGTGAATAAATGATTATAAACTTCAACGCTGTCATTTAAAAGAGGATATTTTGAAGATTTATCAGTTGCAAGCATTTGCGCTTCTTCGGCTAATCCAATAATATGTTGAAAATGTTTAGTTATACAATCTCTGCATCTTTTATTTTTATTTATTAAATGTTCTTCTAATAAAATAGATTGTTTTACGATTTGTTGCATATTATATTTAGGATCACTAACAGGATCAAGAGCACCACAACTTATTTTATCACAAGTATGATTTTTATTATTATGATTTTGATTTTTATTATTTTTTTTATTTTTATTAAAAATCGAATAATAAACGAATGTAATATAAATAATTAGGAAAAATATTATTAATAAAGAAATATATAAAATAATATTCATATCTATTTATTTATTATAAAAAGAAATTTAACCAGTTTTTTTTAAAAAAAAATTTATTTAGATAAATCATTTATTGTGTTATCACTTGGATTATTATATGCCCAATAATTCTTATTAATTTTCATTCTTGTATGTTGATGTAATTTGAAATAAATATAATAAACAATTATTAATGCAACTAGGAATGATAATACTGATGTTATTATGATTGCATTGATACTATGACCGAATATTAAGATTATTATTAAAGATATTAATAATAAAACAACACATAGAAAATATAAGATTGATAAATAATAATATACATATTTCTCATTTTTAAGTGTTTCAATGGAATTGAGATAGAAATTATATCTATTTTCATAGAAATCATTTCTCTTATTCTTAAAAGTAATCATAGTATTTACATCATCAACACTATTAGCAGAATTGGTCATAATATTAAAAACAGATGCAATATAAGTTCTCAAATAATCATAATATGCTTTTGTAGTATCACTATAAGCATCAAAAATCACATATTCATCCATTGCAACAGGGATGCTACGATAAGTTGCTTTATCAGTATGAGTAGCATTATAATTTATAATACCTGCTAAATATATAAAATTAGTTATATATCCTTGATAATTTTTATTATAATTAACACCACTTTTAGTAGTAAATGATATATAATCATTATAAGCATTTTTAAAATTAGTATAATAATCTGATGGAGTTATTCCAGTTCTCGCCATATGACAATCGTTAATAATATTAATTCCTGTTTGTTCAACATCATTTCCACTAGAACTCGCTGTAGTACCAGCACTAGATGGGGTTGATGTAAATGTTTCTATTATATCTTTATTATCAGTGAAGTTTTCATAAACAAGATTATTATTATATGCGAAATATACTGAAATTCCAAATAATAATAATCCCAATATAATAAATAAACTAATTTTAGAACTACGATTTAGAACATTACTATCAATTGTGAATATATATATAATAATTATTAATAATACTATAGAAATAGCAATAACGGCTTTATATATATTTAATGTTGTATTGTATATTTGCAATTCATCATTATATTTCTTAATTATTTTATTTAATTTTAATTGTGATTCAATTACTCTATTTGACGCAATATTATTATTGCGATTTGTGAGATAAACATCATCATTTACATCTTTAACTTTAAATTTTTCATTAAAAATACCATTAATTTCATTTATTACTCTTAAACAGTTTGCTTTTTGTAAATTATAATCAGAAGAAGCAACTAGGCCAGATTGTACTGGATTATTATTTGATAATTGACCTAATCCAGTTTTAGAAAAATAGTATTTAGTAGATAAACCGTTTATTACACAATTAATATAAAATCTTTCATAATATCTTGCAAATAATAATCTATATAATCCATATTGTAAATTTAAATTAATTATTATTAAATTAAAATAATGAGCATAATAAAATAATCTACCTGCTATTTTAGATTTTGAATTAGGATCTAAAACATCTCTGAAAACAGTCAAATATAATAATTTTAATTCCTTATTATGGCGATTTTCATCACTATAATTTTTTAATTGTAAATCACTCACAATATCATTATAAGCACTAACAACATTATTAAGAGTTATTCCATCTTTTAATTGAGGTATATTATTTATAAATTCATTACTATAACATTTTGTTACTCCACTAGCACCTGTTTCATCGTACTTATTTAAAAAATCATAATCTAAATAATCTTTTATATAACTTAATTGTCCAATATAATTATCGGTTGAACCTTGTCCTGGGATATTAGTTGTTATTGTATGATAATAAGGTAATGGGGGGTAAACTGAATTAGAATTAGTATAATTATATTCAAAAACAGTAGTTGGCATATCTAAAGCATTACTGTCACTTTTTCCATAAAAGTTATTTATATATTGTAAATTTTTTTTACAATCAGATTTTGGTTTGGTAGTACTATCATTAGAAAAAGATACACTAGTTATATTAAAAATATTTTTTAAATTTATACTATTATAAGTAGTATCATAAGATGAATTTCTTGCATCATCTAATGTTATTTTATCAAAATTAGTATTATACGGATCATTATCAATTTGATAATAAACGATTTTATATAAAGCAACTATGCATTTATGTAGAGATAATATATTATATATATAACTTGGATTATATTTGAAATAATTAAAAAATTTATCTTTACCATCCTTAAAATTAACACCTTCTTTGCCATATTTTCCTAGTGTTGATGATGATGGATCAAGTGTATTTAATTGACTATTAGCATCAAGTGCTGATCTTAAATAAAATCCAGCGTAAGTTATAGAATCACTTGCTGGAAATGTAGCATCATGTATATTACCTTGATTAGCAGCAGTACCAGCTGTTTTATCAAATCCTTGAAAAGTTTGATTAGTAAGAGTAAAAGAGCAATTAGTAATATAACTTACAGAATTTTGATATACTTGAGTTATAGTTAATCTATTTTCAGTATCTGTAATATAATTATAAAATTCTCCAACTGTTGTATTATCATAATTGCCGAATTTTTCAATAATTGGTGGTAGAGTTGGTGTTATTGTAGGTTGAATGGGTTGACTTTGATTTTGAGAAGTATCTATATAAATAAGAACACAACCATTTTTACCATTATTATTAATAATTTCTTTTGAATAATAGCAACAATCACCACCATTACCACCACATCCATAACCATAATTTCTATTATCTTTATAATTTCCACCATTACCTCCACAACCAAAAAATAATTTCTGATCAAACCAATCTAATATCATACCATCGCCACCTACTTTATCTTTCCCATTTGATGATATACCACCACCTCCTCCACAAAAAGCACCAACTGCACCATCAGTTCCTTTATAAATAGAAGTATTCATAACAGTTTTACCATTTTTCTTATTAATACCACTACCACCACCACAACCACCATCCAAATTATTATTTTGATTGAAAAAACCACATCCGCCATTTCCACCACCTTTACAGATGAGAGTTTGAATTGAATTATCAGATTTATTATTAAAAGTTAAAGTAGTATCAGTTGCATTTAGATAAATATATTTCTCATTTGTTTTATCATAATTAGAAAGAGAACAATTATTACTAAATGATATATTAAAATTATTATTTGATGAATTATTATTGCAATATGCAATTATTTTTATATTATAATATCTTTTAGGATCAATTTTAATTATTTTGACTTCGCTAAGATAATTATTATTAGTATTTAATATCAGAGCATTATCATTTTTATAGATATAATTATCAACCCAAATAGCAGTATTAATATTAGTATTAATATTTATTTTAATATATTCATCGGTTCCACTTGGGATAATATATCCAGACCAGATATAGAAAGTATTATTATTCCATATTGAACTGGGAATAGTAATATTAGTATCATAATTATTTACGATGAAGTTTTGTATTAATCCCGAATTATTCACATTAAGAGATGAATAATCATCAAGAGAAAATGAGATATTATTAAAATCAATATTGACATTATTATAAATATTTAAGGAAAGTCCTTTTGAGAATAGAGAATTAAAGTCATCAATATCGCATTTTCCACCATTTCCAATTGAAAAATTATAAGTAACGCCGCTATAAAATGGATAATCTTCTTTATAAAAAGCAGCACCAGCACCACCCCCACCACCGAAATAATAACCACCAGCACCACCACCACCAATCATAAATAACTTACCTATAAAATTAGTAGTTGGTGTGAATGAATAATTATTTTTATTATCACTATACAATAACCAAAAAAATTTACTATTACTTTTATCTATATTCGTAGGTTTTAAAATTGTTCCATCTGTTTTATTAATAATTTCATTCATATTCTCTAATTATATATATATAAATATTATTTATTTTTGTAAAATATCGATAAGTTCTAATGGAATACTTTTAATATCATTCCATTTTTTAATATAATCATTAATAATTTCTTTATTATTATTTTTTTTATCTGTAATTAATTTCTTAATATTTTTCCATTCAATGACAGTTTCACTAAATAATTCTTTATTTGTTTTTCTTTCATTTTTAGGCAATGTATCATTCATAATTTTAATCAATTCTAAATGATATTTAAGGAAAATATTATAATCAGTTTTCTTATCATTCTTACCTTCTTTATCATTTTTACACTTCTTAATTTTATCTTCTAAATCTTTCAAATCTTCTTTTGGATTTTCAATTAAATCATCATTACTATTACTATTACTATTACTATCATTATCATTATCATTATCATTATCATTATCATTATCATTATCATTATTATTATCATTAATAATAGGTTCTTCGTGGGTTATATTAGATATATTAATATTTCTTCTAACCCATACTTTCCGATTATTCTTAATTTGGACTGCCCAAATTTTATTATCTTGTCCAGTCTTTTCATAATTAAGTTCAAAACCATCAGCACTATATCCAAAACCTTTAGGGGATTGTTCCTTTCCTGTATAACTATCGGTTGAAAGATTAATACAAGTTTTTTTATTGGTTTTAATCATTATAAATTAATATAAATAATAATGATTATATAAAAAATCATTTTTTTATGAAAATAATTATAAAAAAATAAAAAAATGAATTATAAAATTCATATAATTTTCAACTCGAAAGAATGCCAACTTTCTTAGCAGAAATTGATAATAAATTCAATATTCTTCTTAAAAAGAAATCAATCTTAAAAAAAGATTTGTTAGATTTGAAGTCTTTTATTATAAATGAATATGATAATGATAATAGAATTGATATAGAAGAACTTAAAAATTGTCAAAGAAAAATATTAATTAACTTTGATGATAGTGATGATTATGAATAGATATGAATAGATATGAATGAATTATGAATAGATATGAATGAAATTATTCATAATCATCAAATTCATCATTACATTCTCCACCTTCTAAATCATCTTCATCATTAAATTCATCTATATCAAATTCATCTTCTGGTTCTTCTTCATCTTCACATTCTTCATCATCAACACCTCCTTTTTTTTTGTTTGAAATGATTTCATCATCATCATCTTCTTCTTCAACTACTTCGCTTTCGTCATCAGGATTTATAATAATATCTTCATCAATTATTTTATCATCATTTTCATTCTCATTATCATTAATAATATCATCATCATTTATAATAGAATTTTTAATAAATTCATTTTTGTTTTTAATGGCCCTTCCAATGATTGAAATATGTTTATCAAATAATTGGTATTTCTTTCCACAAACTTCGATTTTAATTTCATCATTTATATTAATAGTATCAATATTAATCTCTGATTGAATACCTGCTGAAATCTTAGGAATAATTATTTGTAAAATAGGAATATTATCATAATAACCTTCTGCCAATAATCCTAATGAGTTTTTAGCTTTAACTTTACATTTAATAATAGAACCTTGTGCTGGATTACAAATTTCAGCGATACATATGACATCGAAATAGACATTAGCATTGAAGTGTTCTTTTTTGAGAGTTCCAACAGACCTCTTAATAACTTTGATAGTATTTTTCTTAATATAACCATATTTTGAACAAATACTCTCAAAATTTATACGAAGTTTATTTAAAATAAGATTTTCAAAATTATTATTAATTTCATTGGGTGTTAAAATAACAGTTGTTCTAAATTTTATGGGAATAAATAATTCTGTATTCATTATTTATATTTAATTAATAAATATATAAATAATTCATTTTTTATTTATATAAAAAATTGATTTATTTATTTTATATAATTAGACAAATAATTATGGAAATTTCATTAAATGAACCTATATTTGATTTAATAAAAAATATAAGTCCTGAAATGAATAATGAAAATACCGAAATGAAAATAAATATAATTAATGCCAATGGTTCGTGGTATGAAAACGAATTCATTAATTTTATTAATTCATTTCGATCAAATTATGATGAAATAGAAAAAGAAGAATATTTAGAAGTTATTCAAGATGATATAATTCTTGAAATTAATAAATTAAATAATATTTATTTATATTGCAATTCAAATAATTATAAAACAAATGATTATAAATTATATAAATTAATTAGAAAGAAAGATGAAACAGTTAAGAATTTATTTGATATTGATATTAATATTCAATTAGATGAAATAAAGATTTTAGAGGATGAACCAGATAAATGGGACAACATTCCAAAAAGATTTAAATTAATCAAGGAGTATAATTATAAAATTGATGATGATATAATCATAATAGCGAAAGTTATTAAGGATAGTATTAAGAATTGTATGACAATGAAGAAATCAGGCATTAATAAATCTGAAAATATTCATTATGAATTTTCGATCAAATTATTAAATAAGATTGATAATCTTAAAATTATTAATGGAATTGTGAAAATTATTCAAGGTCTTTATTTATCTAAGGTTGTTTTAACAAAGAAACATCAAGCTGAAATATTAGATAAATATAAAAATCTTGTGAATATCGTAAATAAATTCGCAAATCCCAATGAAGTTAATAATGAAGTCATCTTATTAACTCCTAAACCAGTCGCTCTAAAACGTATTAATTTAGATAATCCTGATAATTATGGTGTGATCAGTATTTTAAGAGGTTATACGGTTACTGAGAAAGCAGATGGAGAGAGAATGTTGATGTATATCGATGATAAAGGCGATGTCTATACCATTGACAGTTCTAAGAGAGTTGAGGGTACTGGAATTAAGGGAAATAAAGGCGCTTTTAATAGTTTAATTGATTGCGAATTTATCAATTGTAATAAGAGGATTGATGGAATTAAGAGACATTTATTTGCAGCATTTGATATTTATTATTTGAATGGGGAGAATTTAACATCTCTTCCATTAATTCACGATAAGCAAAAATCAAGATATGTTGAATTATTAAAAGTAAAAAAATTATTAAATACGAAAGATTGTAATATTGATTTTATCGCGAAAGAACATAAGACAGGAAAGAATATCTTAGAAGAAAATAAGAAGATTATAACAAATCATAAGAAATTTCCTTATGAAATTGATGGTTTAATTTTTACTCCTAAGGCATTATCAGTTTATGCATTTTATCCTGCGATGCCTGTGGAACCTAAGAAGGATATGACTTGGGCAAATGTTCTAAAATGGAAACCGCCTGAGCAAAATACGATTGATTTCTTAATTAAGACAATTGAGAATATTACGAAACCAGATGGAAGGAAATATAAGAAATTTGGGTTATTTGTATTAGATAAGGAATTATTGGAGGATTATAGAATTGACAATGTTTTAAATATTAGATATAAATATTTGAATTTAGACAGATTAAATAAATATTTGGAGAGTGCAGAGAAGGATCAATTTAAATTATTCGTTCCAAATAAATATTATAATGAGAATGATGAATTTTCAATATTGGAATTGGATGATAAGAATGAGATAAGAGCTGAGAATGGGGATAAAATCGAAACGAATACTATCGTAGAATTTAGATATGATTTAAATGAGAAACGATGGATCCCGATAAGATTAAGAGAGGACAAGACGAGAATTTATAAGAAAGGAATTAATGATAAGACAGCGAATACAACAGCTGTTGCATTAGATACTTGGGATACAATTCATAATATGATAAGTATGTCAATGATTACTGGTGGCGAGGAGATTAAGAATATTGATATGAAAGAAGATAATATTTTAGAAACTGATGATATTTATTATGAAAGAAAAGTTCCATTTAATAATATCTCAAATGGGATGTTATATTATCATATGTTAATCAAAAGTAGATTATATAATAGTCCTGATATTTTCAAGATAAATAATAGACCAACAAGAGGGACATTATTAGAGATGGCATGTGGTCAAGCAGGTGATTTCAATAATTGGAAGTTTTCAAAATATTCATTCGTATTAGGTTTAGACTTAGTTAAAAGTAATATTTACACTTCTAAGGGGTCTTATGCGAGAATTTTTAGAGAACATAAGAAACAACTTACTTATAATAATAAAACAGGTAAGAATTTTCAATTAATTGATATGGCATTCGTGGTTGGTGATTGCACGAAAAATTTAAAAACAGGAGAGGCAGCAATAGATGAACCAAGTAGTAAATTATTAAAGATAATTATGAACCCAGTATCAAAACAGCAAAATTTAGAAATTTATGAAAGAGCTATTGCAGGGAGAGGAAATGAAAAATTCAATGCAATTTCTTGTATATTTGCAATTCATTATTTCTTTGAGAGTAATGATAAATTAGAACAATTTTTAAATAATGTGAGTGATAATTTAAAAACAGGAGGATTGTTTTATGCTACTTTTATGGATGGAATAACAGTTGAGAAGGAGTTAGAGAAATCGAAGAAGGGAATAATAGAGGGTAGAAAGACATTAGATGAATATTCAATACCTGTATGGGCAATTATTAAGAAATATAAAAAAGAACAATTTTATAATAAGAAAATTGATGTATTCTTGGAATTAACACAAAAATTAATTACTGAATATTTAGTTAATTTCGAATTCTTAATTAAGAAGGCGAAAGAATTTAAATTGGAATTAGAAGATACTGAATTATTTTCAGAAAGTTATGAAAAAATAAAAAAAGATTTTGAGAATGATAATAGTAATGAGATTTATAGAACAAAATATAATTTATATGAAAATTGGAGAATTGATGAACATAAAAAATCATTAGAAGAATTTGAAACAAATGAAATATCTAAGAGATTTAGTTTCTTAAACAGATGGGTCATTTTTAAGAAAGTTGTTTAAAATTGTGAAGTTATTAATAACATCAGGAGTTAAATTATATGAATAAATTGTTTCAAAATGTTGAATTAACTTTTGAATATTTTTGATATTATTTGAATGACATAAATAATTGAAAACATTATCTTCAGTAATTAATTTTTTTTTATAAATAGTTGTTTGTTGATGTCTCAACTGTGCTAAATGAAATCGAATAAGAGGATTAAGAGTTCTATCCAAATCTAAATCAGTTTTGAAACGATTATATTTAGGATAATAATTGGTAGTTGAGATATATAAATTATAAATAATTGTTTTCATAATATTGAAAATGCCATCAATGGTATTATAAATATTTGAAGGTAATGAAGGATCATTCAAATAAAATTCATTAATAAATTCATTGATATTATAATTATCTTTTTGTAGCATATAGACATATAATATATTATACCACTTATTATGATTATAAGCGTTCACTTCTTCTTTGTGAAGGATTGTGTCAGCACTAATTTTATAAAGTTTATTATTTTTCTTAATAATAACTCCATAATTATTATTTGTGATTGAATTAATACCTTCATCTGGATTTGCATATTTAATTGGATATTTAACATTCAAATAAGCAAGTGGTTGATTATCAATATTCTCTTCTGATAATGTGATACGATTTTTAGTATTAATATGAAATAGACATTTATATTCAGTTCCTAAGTCAAATGAATAATCAATGATATGTTTATTTTCGTGATGAATAATAACGAATTCATATGAATATAAAGGACTTAGATTTGATGTAAATAAATTTCTTAGAATTGTAGAGATATTAGGATCAGTAGGATTAACTTGACTTTTATAAATTTCATATAAAATTTCATCGAGCATATATCCGTGTGTTTTATCTTTATGAGAAAATTTAGATGAATTAATATCTGGACAACTGGAAGAACCGAAATTCCAAACGCCATTATGATAATAGACAGTTAGAGAAGTTCCATCCAATGCCGAATAAAAGACATCAGTAGGTTCATAAATATTTTTAACATAATTGGCAACTGTCGAACGAATAGGAATTGAATTCGAAATCGAGATTACGACATTATTCCCAATACTCTTAGAGAAATCAAGAACGACACTTCGACAAACGTCATATAAATCTTGAAAATCTTCAACATCATCTCTTTTATAAGAATTGTGAAGAAGACAAAGATTTTTATCATTCTTAAATTTCTTGACTTTAATTACTGGCCAATAATGATGTTTCTTTAAAATCTCAATAAGATTATTGACATAATTATTATCGCCATCAATAACATTAGTTGAATTATCATAGACCATTTTAATAATATCATTTAGAGTATGACCCATTTTCCAGAAAAAATTTAATATATATAATAAATTTCATATAAATCTTAAATCATTTTTTTTATTTTTTGAATGAATAAATGAAAAAATGAATAAAAATTGATTATTAAGAGTTTAAATAATGATTAGGAAGAAATGACAAGTATAGATATTATGGAATTGATAGACGAAGATGATAAAAACTTACTCCTAAATAATCGTATTATTAATATGTCTAGAATAGATTGGGGTAAAACAATAGCAGTGTCAAATCAATATATTCAAAGAAATATTTTGCGACATTTATTAAAATCATATGATTATTTGGTATATTCAACAGACGATGATTATCCATTAAAAATAGATATTAGTAATAATTCACCTGGTTTTGATTTGATAATAATAAGACCTGATAATAAATATATTCGCATTCAAAGCAAATTAAGACAGGTTAATGGAATATATGATTATTCGCAACGAGTTCATTTTGAAACAACGAGAAGAAATTCAAGTAAGAATAAAGATAAAAATCATACTGGACATATTTGTTATTCATTAAATGAGTTTGATTTAGTTATGATTTCATTAGTTAATGATAGAACAAATAGAAATGATGTAATAAAAAATTGTAATTTATGGAATTTTTCTTTAATACCTATAAAAGAATTAGAAGACACCGAACATAATATTTGTAATAGTCATATTAAACCAGAAATACTGAAAAAAAATATAATTAATTTAGAAGATGATATTATAGAAAAATTAAATACTTTCTAAAAATAATTCTTTACCTTTGCTATTTATATCAAATAATATATAATTTCTTTTTTTATTGATAGAAGCTCTTCCAAGAGTTCCAGAACCTGCGAAAATATCTAAACATAAATCATTTTCATTAGAATATAATTCAATTATTCTCTCAATTAATTTAACAGGTTTTTGGGTGGCATAATTCATTTTTTCATTATATTGGATATTACTAATATCACACCATATATCTCTCAATGGTACACCTTCCATTTCATCTAAAAATCTTTTTATTCTAGGTAATCCATCTTTATTATATTCCAATCTATTTTCATCGTGTAATTTTTGAATTTTTTCTTTACTAACATACCATTGTTTTTCAAATCCATTCCAAGAATATCTTAAATTCATTCTTGGATTTATTTCAGGTTGAGAATTATAAATCGCGGTAGTAATATATTCTTTATTATAAATATTACAATATTTAACATTTGATTTTTTTTTATATTCTTCATCATAGTTAAAATAAATAGGATTAAATTTTTGATGTGCAGATTTAGAATAAACAATGATATTATCGTGAAATCTATTTAATTTATATTTATTTTTAGCATTTCCTCCTGTTTGCCATATTATTTCATTCCTAAAATTATTATCTCCAAATATTTCATCACATATAAATCTGAAATAATGTGATATTTTAGGTTCTACGTGTATAACTAATGTTCCTGTTTTCTTTAAAATTCTATGACATTCATTAATTCTTAATTTCATAAATTCAATATAATCATCTTTACTCTTAAATTTATCATTAAAATCATAAAAATTTCTACCAGTATTATAAGGTGGGTCAAAATATATTAAATCAATCAATTCATTATTTAATTTTTTTATTAAATTAATATTATCTCCTATATAATAATTATTTTCTTTAATATGATCATCATTTATAACTTCTTTATCATCTTTAATATCATCTTTAATATCATCATCATTATTATGATTAATAACTTTTTTATTTTTTTCTAAAATTAAGTTTATAAGTTCTGTTTTATTTTTAGATTTGCATTTCATAATTCCTAATTCATCGCATTTAATTAGTAATTCTTTTTTAGTTAATTTATTATAAATTTCCATATTATAAATAATTATATGATTAAATATTTAATTCATTTTCATTTTTTTACAAAATTAAAACCAATAATAAATTTGTATTAATTTATTTGAATATGAATAAAAAGTGATTGTTTGAAGTAAAAAAAATAATTAGTATTAAAGAAGAATTGATACTCACCCACAAATCAAATGTCTTACAATGGTATTTACACCGTCGAACTTGACACTTACAAGGAGTTGAAGCGCGATTTGATGTTTGCTGATTATTACGAACAGGCAATGCTTAGTCGTGAAATCATCTACTTCATCCATTATTCTAATCTCGTTATGGATGCAATCTTGCATTCAGATGAGACGATTGAGACTGTCCTCGGTAAAATGGAGATTGTTTCACTCGATGATTATATGGATGGAGCAGACCTGATTTAAGGAAGTTAGGAAATTATTAATGGCAAAGATTAGCAATAATTTTTGTCATTTATTGAAATTCAAATTAAGATAAATGAATTTGTATTAATTTATTTGAATATGAATAAAAAGTGATTATTGAGAATAGAAAAAATAATTAGTATTAAAGAAGAATTGATACTCACCCAAAAATCAAATGTCTTACAATGGTATTTACACCGTCGATCTTGACACTTATGATGAATTGCGGAGCGAATTGGAGTTTGCTGATTTCCGTGAATTAGCGATGATAAGTCGTGAAATCATCTACTTCATCCACTATTCAAATCTCGTTATGGATGCATTTCTGCATTCGAATGAGACGATGGAGACTGTCCTCAGTAATATGAAGATGGTTTCTCTCGATGATTATTTGGACGGAGCAGACCTGATTTAATTTTAATTTCAATAAATGGCAAAGATTAGCAATAATTTTTGTCATTTATTGAAATTAAAATTCAAATTAAGATAAATGAATTTGTATTAATTTTTAAGAAAATGAATAAAAAGTGATTATTGAGAATTGAAAAAATAATTAGTATTAAAGAAGAATTGATACTCACCCACAACTCAAATGTCTTACAGCGGTATTTACATTGCGGATCTTTCGACTTGCAAGCAGTCGCGGATTGATTTCGAGTTTGCTGATTTTCGAGAATTAGTGATGATGAGTCGCACAATCATCTACTTCACCCATTATTCAAATCTCGTTATGGATGCATTTCTGCATTCGAATGAGACGATGGAGGCAATCATCAATAATATGAAGATTGTTTCTCTCGATGATTATTTGGACGGAGCAGACCTGATTTAATTTTAATTTCAATAAATGGCAAAGATTAGCAATAATTTTTGTCATTTATTCAAATTCAAATTAAGATAAATGAATTTGTATTAATTTATTTGAGAATAATTAAAAAATGATTAGTGAGATTTGAAATAATAATTACGGCAGTAAAATGTTTAGTCAGCGTGATGTGAAAATGATTGCGGAAATTCATTATGATATTTATACCGACTATGGGCGTTATGAATATCCGCACGACAAATTTGTTGGCTTAGTTGTTGAAATCATCGAAACTTTCGAGTTATTGGAAAATATCGAGAAAAAGAAGGATGATCTTGCTCTTCTGGTCGCTGATTGATTTGACGAAGCTTTCATATAAGAGAAAAAGATTGAAAAATCTTTTTTTCTTTTTGTGTTTTTATCATTTCTTATTCTTTTTAAAAATAATAAAAAGATTTCGACATAAGTAAAAAATTATATATGATTTGATATAAATATTCATATAATTATATGGATAAATATGAATATATGGATATATATAAGCATATAATGGTAATAGTAAAAATAATTTATAATATATTAAATTATCATTCAATTTTATTTTATTTTTATTATTTTCATTATCATTCTTATTATTCATAAAAGTAATACTAAGATTATTATGATGATTGCGATGATTATAAAAACGAGAAATCGAATTTATTTTTGGAGGTAATATGAAAGATGAAACATTATGAATAAATAAGATAGTTAAATATAGATATTTATTCATTTTGTTTTTTCAATTTTAATTAATTATTTATTTATTTAAATATGATTTTATATAAATATAAAAAAATTGATTTTTTGAAATTAAAAAAAATTCATTCAAATTCAAATAATGATTATTGACAATTATTCTATTGCTATTGTTAATGATATTATTCCAATCATTATAGTTATTCAATTGTTATTTATAATCTTCTTATCATTAGCAGTCATCATAGTATCGCTACTTCTAATTTTAAAGAAGATTACGACAGAAGTATTAAATTATATATAATTTGATATAAATATCCAGATAATGATATTAGAAACATCAATTTATAAAATAAAAAATCATTGTTTTCATAATTTTGTTTGAGATGATTATTATTAAATCTTATTTTATAAATTCTTGTTCTATTTTTGTTATTATTATTTTCATCATTATTATTATTATTATTACTATTATTATTATTCATAAAAGTAGCAGTTAAATTATTACGATTATTATTATGATTATTATGATGATTATTATAAAAACGAGAAATTGAATATATTTTTGGTGGTAATATGAAAGATGAAACATTATGAATAAATAAGATAGTTAAATATAGATATTTATTCATTTTGTTTTTTTCAATTTTAATTATTAATTAATTATTTAAATATAATTTTATATAATTTATTTAAAAAAAATTAATGAAAATCTTGAAAAGTCTTAATAACAATAAAGATAAGATAATTGGAACATTTTTATTTGGAGCTGTTTTTGCAATCAATTATAGAATTGGTAAGGATTTATGGGATGCTATGACAATCACACGTAAAAAATGATTATTTAATTATTAAATTATTTTTAAAAAAATATTAATAATAATGGCAACGATAAAATTTAATGATGAAATAATAAGTGATGAAAATAATAATATTTATGATTTGAATTTATTTATAAATGAGAATTTCAATTATATAAAAGAAAATCCTGATTATTATGAAAAAATTAATATTACTAAGTTTGATTTTACCTCAAATATAGCAAATACAAACAATTATAAGAAGTTATATAAAAATTATTTTTATGTCAATAAATTGAACAATTATAATACTAATTTAATAAGTAATATTTTCAATACCAATTCAGTTAAAATAAATAGAAACGATGATAATATAATAACTGGTATTAGCACTCATTTCAAAACGAATTATATAAATAATTTTGATAGAATTATATTTGACATTGAGAATAAGAGTATTGAGGCGAAATTAATAAATCAATATCTTTATTATATGAATGTCTTTTTCAATTCTAAGATTTTAAATTTAGAGAAAAATTATAAACTTCTAAAAGATAAAAATAAAATACTAGAAACAAATCTTAATATTTTTATGAATACTAAAAATTATAATTATGACAAACAAGAGACAGAAATTAAATATTTGAAATATAAAACTAATAATTATGGTGAATTATTAAATGAATATCAAGAAGAAATTAAGAAATTAAATAAGAAACTTAATTATCTCACAATAACTATTATTTCCTTATTTACATTCATATTCATCAATTATCATTAATTATTCATTCATAAATATTCATTTAAGGATAATTTTTTTCAATCATAATTCGATTAGATATTTTTGTTGATAGTTTAATAATTCTATTTACTTCATTAAATTTAATATTATTATCTCTAATATAATTTCTAATATTTTCATAAGATTTATCAATATTATGAAAAACAATTCTAATATCTTTATGAACTGGCATTTGATATCTATCATAAATAAATTTAGCAAAATCCACAAATGATGGAAAATTCTTATATTTCATATAATATCTTAAATAATCCGCATAAAAACTCTTTTGTTTATCAAATGCAACTTCATTAATTTTTTCACTTATTTTTTTCCAATTTTCATTATATACAGGTCTAAATGTTTTTAATGAAATATCCAAATAAATATTTTTTTTAATATTATAATCATTTAATTCATCTTTATTATAAATCTTAATTAAATATTTTGTTTTAACTTCTTTATTATAAATATTAATAATTTCTTCTCTTGTTTTATTTTGAAAATAATATGGATATTCTTCATTATTATAACTTTCATCTTCTGGTTTTAAAATAGCAATTGGTATGCCATCAATATCATAATAAAATAATCTTTGAAGTTTCATACGCATATTATCATCTTCCGCAATTGTTGATGAATGTTTTCTTAAATAATTCCTAATCTTTCTATAATCTAAATCATTATCATTATTATTATCATTATTATTATCATTATTATTATTATCATTATTATTATTATTATTATCATTATTTTTGCTATATGTCGTTTGTTCTTTCATTCCGCCAAAAAAATATTTAATAAAACTATTCATTATTATTATTATTATAGATATATATTAATGATTTCAATTATTTAAATGATTTTAATAATAATTATATTTATTTCTATATTTATTTATGCAATTCTAAAAGAACTTGAAGAATTGGGATGTTATCAATTTTCAATTGCTAGACAATATAATGATAATAATAGTGTATATGTGATGAATACTAAAATGGAACATGGAGATACAAAAGAAATATTAATAAAACGATTGATAAGTATTGTTTCATATCACGAAAAAGCAGGTGTTTGGTGTAGATGTTATATATTATCATTATCATTATTATTTATAATATTTATTGTAGATAAAATATGTTGTAAAAGAGATGATATATATTATTGGGTAGTATTACTATTATTATTTTTTGATATTCATTATTTCTTTTTCAATTATATAAATTATCATCATTTTCTCAATCTTAAAGAAAATGGAATTGAAATCATTAATAAATTAATGTCTTATTAATAAAAATTGATTATATATTGATATAAAGATTTTTTTATTAATGTCTTTAAATCAAAGTTATATCTATATTAGGGATAATATTTGGTATAGTTCTGAAAATATTTTTAAAGTTGGTATAACTACTTCTATAAAAGATAGGAGCAATAGTTATATAACTGGAGAATTATATAGAGGTTTTTATATTAAAATTTATGAATTAAATATTAATCCACTAAAATTAAAATTAATTGATAATCTTTTCAAAAAAGATTTTAAACATCTTAATATTTATTTTGATGGTGGTACCGAATTTTATGATAGATGTATTATAAATCTTATTGAAACATTTCTTATTGAAAATAAAATAGATTTTATATCTAAAACTGAAGATGAATTAAAAAGAATTAATAGAGATAAAAATAATATTATTAATAAATTTCTTAAATTTTATATTGGTATTATTAATCTTAATAAAGAAATTTTAAGAGATTATCAAATACAAGCAATTGCTTATATTACTGAACAATTAAAAATAAATAATAAATCATATTTACATTTAGCAACTGGAGCTGGAAAATCTAAAATTGCAATCAATGTCATTTCTAATATTAAACCCTTAAATATAATAATCTTTTCACCTAGAATAACAATTAAAAATCAAAATATTAGCAATAAATATTTAGATATTCTAAATGAACATCATTTTCAATATAATATTTATTCTTATTGTTATCAATCATATAAAAATGTTTATAATCTTATTATCAAAAATAATATTAAAGATATATTTATATGGTTCGATGAATCTCATTGGGCATTAGATAATTGGGTTTCTATTTCTATTGATGATACTAAAGATAAAGATGAAAATGCAAAAATAAAACAATTCTTTATTAATGATAATAATTATATTAAATATCGGTTATTTACAACTGCAAGTCCTAATAAAAATTTAATTATTAATAATGAAAAATATTATGGTAAATTATATGAACCTATCAAATTTAAAGAACTTAAAAATAAATATTTATGTGATATTGAAGTTGAGATTTTTGATAAAGAAATTGAAATGGAAAGAATTGAATATAATTCACTTATTTTCAATACTTTCAATAAACATAATCAAGAAAGAAAATTAGGGTTTAGTTTTCATAATACTTGCAATAGTGCTTATTTATCCTATTTACACCATTTAAAAGATTTTAATGATGGCAAAATTGATATTAAACCATATCTTCTAATTAATGAAGAATTTATTAAAAAAGAAATTTTAAATAATAATGATAAAGATAATAATAAAGAAGATTTAAAAATTATTAAGAAGATTAAAAAAGATATTGGAAATATTGATTATTATAATGAAATTAGTAATTTTGAAAATGAAGTTAATAATAAACAAAAAGCATTAGGATATGTAGTTGCTAAATATTCAATTGGATATGATAATAAAAATATTGATATTATTTTATTCACAGATTATAAATTATCTTATAAAGATATTATTCAATCTATTGGACGTGGAACAAGACTTAATGGAGATAAAAAATTAAGAATAATACTTCCTACAAATTCTAATAATGATATTGGACGTAATTATAAGAAAATTGAGAATGTATTAAAATATTTATTGATAGATATAGAATTAGATTATGATAATATTAAAAGTTATAAATTAGTTTTAGAAACTAATAAAGAATTGAAAATAGAAAATGAAATTCAATTAATTATGGATGATAATTCATATCATATTATAGAAGATATTGATGTTAAATCAGCAATAAATACAATGAAACATAATATTATATCTAAAGCAAATGATTGGACAATTTCAAAAATTATAATACAACTCAAAAGAAATAATATTCATACTATTGAAGATTATAATTTATATTCAAAAGAAAATAAAAATATTAATCTACCAGATATAAATGAATTATTGGAAAACGATAGTTTTAATTTTAGAGATACATATAATAATGAGAGTGAATGCCCTTATTATTATAACAAAAATGAATGTATAGAAGTCATTAAAAAATATAGAAAATATTTTATTATAAATAATATTATTAGTGATAAAAATAAATTAAAATATTTAAATGAAAATGATGAAAAAATACCAAAAATGAGTTTATGGATATTTTATGGAGGTAAAAGATCAGATTATTATTCATATTGATTTGGATATTAATTTTCTTAATACTTCAATATATTTAATATCTTCATTTATTCTATTATTAATTCCATCCAGAATATCAATAATCTCTTTTTGTTTTTCAATTGATGGTATTTGTATTTTTAAATCTTCTAATATTTTTTTATTTAATGAACCAACATTTCCTAATATTCCAGATGCTAAATCTTTAAAATCTGTATTATATAAATAATAATATAAATATTTATTAATAATAATAGTATCATCTTTTGTATTTATTCCAGCTATTGCTTCATTTGTATATAATGGTACACCTGCAATTCCTATTTTTCCAATACTTAATTTGAATGCAAATAATATAGTATTAATAGGTAATAATTTTACATTGCTATTTTTAACTCCTAAATCACTTATTTTTTCATTTGTATCATAAATAATATTATTATTTAATTCTCTTATAGAAACCCATAAATTATTACCATTATTATAATATTCTAAATTATCTCTTTTAGGAGTTCCGCCAATATTAATAGATGCAATTTCACCCAAAGTTTTATATTGAATATTATCAATATCTGTTGAAAGTATTGAATTAAGAATATAATTTTGTTCGTGTTTAATTTGTTCTGTTCTTAATTTTATAGTTTCAATAGAAGCTTCTAATTTATCAATATCATCAACTTTTTTATTTTGAATTTCAATTGATGGTATTGATATTTTCATTAAATTAAATTCTTCTACATCTAATGATTTATTTGCACATCCTAATTGATAATTTTCTTCAATATAATTTTGTTTTTCTAATAAATAATAATAAATATATTTAATATTTATTTTATCATTAAACTCTTCTTTTAATTTACATAATGACATTAAATCACAATAATCACAATTACCAGTATAATATGTAATTACCATATAACCTTTATCTTTTCCATTTGGTAATTTAGTACTTATAAATAAATTACTTCCATTTAATGACCCATTATTAATTTTTTTATATTTATTATATATTGACCAATTAATAAATACACCATTACCATTAGGGTCTTCAACAACTTTTGATGATTGTATTGAACCTTTAATTAAATCAAACATTTGACCGAATTCAATTAATTCATAATCATCTTTTTTTAAAATAAAGTCTTGATTAACTTTTAATCTAAAACTATAATTATTATCTAAATTAGTTGTTGTTATTAATTTAAGTTCATCACAATTTTTATTAATTTCTAGAAAATCAATATTTTTATCATTTTCTATTCCTTTTTGTTTCTTAAAAATAATAACTTTTGTTTTAACACCTGTTGAACCGAATGTTCCTCCACTTACATTAATTACTTTAATAATTTTACAATTATTAATTAAATATTTCCTGATATTATAATAACCATTACTTGTTAATTCATTCCCATCAGGTAAAACAATGCCACAAATTCCATTATCTTTTAACATATAAATGACATGTTGAATAAATAGACATGCTCCATTATTAGTATTAATAGGATATATATCTTGAAATTTAAGTTGAGAAGATTTATAATTATTATTTTTATAATCATTAAATCTTATTTCTAATTCTTTATAAGTCATTTTTGTTCCAAATGGTGGATTAGTTAAAATTAAATCAAATTTCTTATCTTCAAATAAATAATTATTATTAGTTAATGAACATTTATTTAAAATATTTATTTTTAAAGAATTATTATTTACTAATAATGATGCTAATGCATATTTAGTTGTATCTGATTCAATCTCACATCCATAAATATTATTTCTATTAATATTGAGAAAAGATGCAGTTCTATTCAATAATCCACCAGAACCACAACATGGATCATATAAAGTATAATCATTTTCATTTTTAATTTCAATTAAATCTTTAATATTATATAAAATAAGATTGATAAGTTTGAATGGTGTAAAGAATTGTCCTAATGCTTTTGATGTCGTACCTTTACCATATGAATTTGTGAAATATTCATACATATTTCCACCAGTTTCAGCAAATAAATTAATGAATAGATGATAATCATCTGTATTAATATCAATCAAATCACAAATTTTATTAATAATTTTACTAAGATTTACAGGATAATCTCTTGTATTAAATAAAATATCATCTCCATTAAAAATATTTGGAAAAATTGGAATAATTATATCATGAATAAATAATTTTATAAAATTATCAATATTTCCTTCATTATTAGAAACTTTGCAAAATTCTCTAATATCAATTAAATATTTTTCATTTTCATTAATATCTTCTTTTGATATTTTACTTAAAATAATTTGTTTTATTTCATCTTTTTTATATATAATATTAAATAATCTGCAAATCATAATTTTAATAATATCATTACTAGCTTTTAAACCAGTAATTGAACCATTTGAATATAAAATATCGTGGCACGATTTAATACATTGAATTAATTTTTGTTCAATTTCATTATATTCATCATTTCTTTTTTTATCTTCATCTGTTAATTTCCAAATGATTTCATTCTTATATTCAATAACTTCTTTAATTTCTTCTT
>Ga0114963_10000730_pt1 | contig 22330 bp, 17 predicted proteins | sample C_131016_EF_Meta_FD_87019 | JGI IMG/M metagenome (GOLD analysis project Ga0114963, IMG submission 87019) | Freshwater microbial communities from Lake Croche, Canada to study carbon cycling - C_131016_EF_MetaG | ecosystem: Environmental > Aquatic > Freshwater > Lake | place: Lake Croche, Canada...
CCCGGCCCTGTTGTAGCACTTCGCGCCGATATGGATGCCCTGCCTGTTGCAGAAGAAGTAGACCTACCCTTTGCGTCTGAGGTCACAGCTGAATACGAAGGTAAAACGGTATCCGTCATGCACGCCTGCGGTCATGACGCCCACACGGCAATTTTGATGTGTGTGGCAAGCGTTCTAAGCGCTCAAAAACCACATCTAAAAGGCAGCGTTAAATTCATTTTTCAGCCAGCAGAAGAACAAGCTCCCAGAGGGGAAGAAGGGGGGGCTGAATTGATGATCAAGCAAGGGGTTCTAGAAAACCCGGCCCCCGCAGCTATTTTTGGTTTGCATGTGATTGCGGGCATGCCGACAGGGCACATTGGTTACCGCTCTGGCCCCACCATGGCTAGTTCCGACACCATGCGCATTACCGTAGAAGGCTGCCAATGCCATGGCGCCATGCCTTGGATGGGGATTGACCCCATCGTAGTCGCCTCCCAAGTTGTGATGGGTTTGCAAACCATTGAAAGTCGCCAGGTAGACGTTACCCGCGAACCCAGCATCATTTCAGTGGGATCGATTCATGGTGGTGTACGCGACAATATCATTCCCGATCGCGTGGAACTCTTGGGCACGATTCGCACCTTTGATGAAACTATGCGCTCCGATATCGCCGAGCGCGTAGAACGTACTGCGACGCACATCGCGCAATCGGCAGGTGCGACAGCAAGAGTGGAAGTAGAACGCGGTTACGATGTCACCATTAACCACCCTGCATTGACTGCACAAATGGTCCCCACCCTTGAGCGTGTAGCCGGCAAAGACAAAGTCTTTATCAGCCCAAAACTCACGGGCGCTGAAGACTTTTCACGCTATCAACAGCGTATACCTGGCTTCTTTTTCTTTCTTGGAATTACCCCTGAAAGCACACCTCGTGATCAAGTTGCCTCCAATCATTCGCCAAGGTTTTATGTGGATGAAGCGGGTCTGCTGCTGGGAGCTCGGGCCTTAGCCCATCTCGCGATGGATTACCTTGAGAACGCAGGCAAGAAGGATGAAGCACTGCAATCCAAATAAGAATAAAAACCCTTCAGTGACCGAGCCCAAATGATTGGGTTTATGCTTTCACTTGAGTTCCATGCCGTGAAATGCCAACGCCTCTCTGACAGGCCCAAAGCTCAATCGATGTTCTGGTGTAGGTTTAATCTTTAACAACAAGGCGCGATGCGCCGCCGTGGGATAGCCTTTATGTTGATCGAACCCCCATTCTGGGTAGCGATTATGTATATCAAGTAAAACTTTATCGCGTGCTGTTTTAGCCAAAATCGAGGCAGCAGAAATAGAGGGTTCTAAGCGATCCCCCCCCACAATACAGCGCGTGGTAATTGCAAAATCGGGCGCACGATTGCCATCCACTAAAACCATATTGGGCTGAAAAGAAAGCAACTGCACCGCTCTTTGCATCGCCAAAAAAGTGGCCTTTAAAATATTGAATTGATCGATCTCTTGGGCTGAGGCACTCGCGATAGCCCAAGACTTGGCGCGCTCTTTAATCAGTGGTGCGAGTAGATCTCGTTTTTTTTCAGAGAGCTTTTTGGAATCATCCAGACCTTCAATAGGATATGCAGGATCTAAAATTACAGCCGCAGCATACACCGGCCCCGCGAGAGGACCACGCCCCGCCTCATCAACACCGCAGGCCCATCTTACTGTGTTGGAATGGCCAGATAGAATCATCGGGAAGTCATCTGCTACCGTCTCTCTAACCAGGGGGCTAAACCCTCGCATATCGCTTGGGGAGTATTGGTGACAAGCATGTGATGTAAATTCAAAAGCCCAGACTCAATACTTTGTCTTGCCTTGCCGTCAGAAAGCAAATTTCCTAATGCACGAGCGAGATTTTCAGGAGTTGCATCTTCCTGCAAAATCTCCGGTACCAGCCAATCATTAGCCAAAATATTAGGAAGGCTCACAAAAGGCAGATGCTTTCGGGCACGCACCATCCGCGCGGTTAAGGAGGACAAACGGTAAGTCACCACCATCGGGCAACCACATAAAGCAGCTTCTAGTGTTGCGGTGCCCGAAGCAAGCAAACCTAAATCGGCGGCAGTGAGTGCTTGGGTTGCATGACCATGCATTAAGGTAATGGGCAGCATGCCTTCTGGGTCACATCGCCACATCGCCTCATTAAAAAGATCATAAGTTTGACGGGTGGCCAAAGGAACGAGAAATCTGAGCTTTGGAAATCTCAAATTTAAATGCTGCGCTGTCTCAACAAATAGTTGTGCATGAAACTTTAACTCTGACACACGGCTACCCGGCAATAAAGCCATAACGGGATCATTGCCAGGAATTTTCAGTGCCTCGCGGGCTGCCGCTCTGTTGGGGGGATGCGGCAACTCATTGGCAAGGGGATGACCAATCCAGCGCGTTGCAATGCCAGCACGTTCAAAAATTGCACGTTCAAAAGGAAAAATTGCCAGTACCGCATTCACCGCTGACTTAATCCCCGGAAGCCGCCCCTTACGCCATGCCCATACTGTGGGGGCCACACACTGTATAGTGACAATGCCTTTTCTTTTTAAACGCCGACTGAGGCCCAAATTAAAATCAGGCGCATCTACGCCAATAAAAAGCGCAGGGGGATTTGTCTCAAAATAGGAACATAGTTCGCGGCGGATGCGCAGCAAACGCGGAAGATGGCGCAGTACTTCCAAATACCCTCGCACGGATAATGCATCCATGGGATATAAACTTCGCGCTCCTTCTGCCTGCATTTTGGGGCCGGCAATCCCCTCAAACTCAAGCGTTGGCCATCGCGTTTTCAATGCGCGTATCAATTCCGCGCCTAAATAATCTCCCGATGCCTCTCCTGCAACAATGCCGATACGCACGAAAAATTCCTAGCGCAGAATGCCGCGGGTGCTGCCCGCAAGGAATTCAACCATGACTTTTAGTTCTGGCGTGTGTTCAGCTAGTGCAGCGATTTGAATTTGAGCCTCTTCGTAAGATAGCCCATTGCGATAAAGCGCACGATAGGCATTTTTTATTTCTGTAATTGCATCGGCACTGTAGCCTCTTCGCTTCAAGCCCTCGCTATTGATGCCTCGCGGAGCTGCAGGGTTTCCGGCAATCAGCATAAAGGGAGGGATGTCTTGCGTGATCACTGCAGAAATTCCGCAAAAGCTATGGGCCCCCACTTGCACAAATTGATGCACCCCCACAAAGCCCCCTAGGGTGACCCAATCGCCAATGTGCACATGCCCGGCTAAGGTAGCGTGATTGGCTAAGACTGTATGGCTACCCACAGTGCAATCATGCGCGATATGCACATAAGCCATGATCCAATTGTCATCCCCTAGTTGGGTATAACCTAGGTCTTCTGCCGTACCGCGATTAAGCGTGCAGAATTCTCGTATGGTGTTGCGATGGCCAATTTCAAGCCGCGTAGGCTGGCCACGATATTTTTTGTCTTGGGGGGCTTCGCCGATAGAGCAATGCGAATGGATGTGATTATCTTCACCAATCGAAGTGGGCCCTGCTAAGCGGGTATAAGCCCCAATCTTGGTGCGCGCACCAATCTGCACACCCGCTTCAATAATTGCAAAGGGGCCCACCTCTACCCCTGTGTCCAGCTCAGCGGAAGGATCAATAATCGCAGAAGGGTGGATCAGTGAATCGGTCAAAGCGCCTTTTCCGTGCACAACAAATCACCTTCGGCAACCACAATGCCATCCACTTTAGCCTTGGCGCTAAATTTCCAAATACGATGCACACAGCGGATCAGCTCAGATTCAAGAATTAACTGATCACCCGGAAAAACCGGTTTTTTAAAGCGGGCCTTATCAATGCCCACAAAGTAACTCACCGTTTTATCGGCAGGCTTTTGATCTGCCGTTTTAAAAGAAAGAATGGCTGAAGCTTGAGCCAGCGCTTCTATGATGAGTACTCCCGGCATAACTGGATGATGCGGAAAGTGTCCGGTGAAAAAATGCTCATTCACCGTAACATTCTTCAGGGCAACAATCTTCTTTCCAGGCTCCACTTCCAGAACTTTATCCAACAGTAGGAACGGATATCGATGGGGCAGATATTCCAGAATTTCTTTTAAGTCCATGCCGCTCAAGATTGTCCATCCTCCGTCGTATCGTTGTGTTGCCGTTTTAATGCGTGAATCGTGTTGCTCAATTCAGGCAAGCTGCGCAAAGCAGCTAGGGTATGCATCCAAGTGCGGTGAGGCTGGCTTGGAATAGAAGAAGTATAAACACCTGGCTCCGTGATGGATTTAGTAATTAAGGAAAAACCTGAAACGGTTGTTCCATCACATATCTCCACGTGCCCCACTATGCCTACCCCTCCACCGATTCGGCAAGCGCGGCCGATGTGGGTACTCCCTGAAATTCCGGTGCATCCTGCAATTACTGTATGTGCGCCTATTCTTACGTTATGGCCTATTTGAATGAGGTTGTCGAGCTTTACCCCTTCCTCGATCACGGTATCGTCTAGCGCACCTCGATCAATAGTGGTGTTGGCGCCCACTTCCACATCATCTCCCATCAGAACCCGACCAATCTGCGGGATTTTGATCCAAGAGGAACCTGACCAAGCCATACCAAACCCATCGGCCCCGATGACTACCCCAGAATGCAAAATACATCGCTGACCTATAGAACATTCGTCGTAAATAGTGACGTTGTCATGTAGGCGTGTATTTGTACCAATTAACACCCTGCTGCCTATTCGAACCCCCGCCCCAATCACTACGCCCGCAGATAAGCACGTGTGAGCCCCAACAGAGCTATGGGCACCAATACTACAATCAGCGGCAATCTCAGCACTGGGATCAATCACTGCACTGGGATGTATTCCCGCTGCGGGTCTTTTTTCTGGGTGCAAGAGTTGAGCAGCGCGGGCGTAACTTGCATAGGGGTTACTAACTATAAGCCTGGGAACCTGTGTACCGTCACGATCCGCATTTGCAACAATCACTGCCCCAGCTTTTGTTTTTATCAACTGGGGGCGATAGCGAGGATTAGAGAGAAAACTAAGTTGATGAGATTCAGCCCGCTCTAGTGTTGCCACACCACTGATACGGGCATTTGCATCCCCTAATAACTCCGCTTCAATCGCTTCGGCAAGATCGGCTAAACGCCACATCGAACCATCAGACCTTACTTATCAGCCAGCGCTTTAAGCACTCTTTCGGTGATATCGATTTTAGGACCAGCGTAAATGGCATCTTGGAGGATCAGATCATATTTCTCTGCCTCAGCCAATTCTTTGATGACCTTATTTGCCCGTTCTTGAACAGCTGCCAATTCTTCATTTCGGCGTGTATTGAGGTCTTCACGAAATTCACGTTGTAATCGCTGAAAGTCACGGTTCATTGAAGCCAAATCGCGCTCCTTGCGTGAACGTTCAGACTCGCTCATCGTTGCGCCATCTTTGGTGAGTTGGTTTTGCAAGTCTTGCGTTTGTTTAGCGACTTTTTGCAAACTGGCATCACGCTCAGCAAACTCTTTTTCTAACTTACGTTGTGATTTTTGTGCAGGCGCGGCTTCACGAAAAATTCTTTCGGTTTGAACAAATCCAATTTTTAGTTCTGCTGCTTGTAACAAAGGGGTTGCAAGAACCAATAAGGATAAAACAAGAATGCTTAGACGTTTCACAATGCTCTCCATCTCAAAAATTAGGTATTGCTTGGGCGCTTCTCTCAGAACGAGCTTCCCAACGTAAATTGAAGTCTCTCAAGGGTGTCAACTGACTGAGACTTAACTGGGATTGCATAACTGAATTTCAGCGGCCCTACAGGCGAGTACCAAGTAAAGGCAGTTCCAGCTGACATACGCAGCGTCCCAAAAGTGGGGCTTTCCCCTGCACCGTATACATTACCCGCATCTGTAAAAAAAGACAGTCGGACTGATTTGTCGGTCTTGATACCAGGGAAAGGGAATAGCAACTCGCCCTGCGCCACGATTAATTTTGTTCCGCCCACCGATACCCCGGTTGACGAATCTCTTGGCCCCAGTGTACTGGTTCCAAATCCGCGCACAGAACCGACACCGCCTCCAAAAAAGTTTTTGAAGAAGGGAAGACTTTGGCCACTATAACCATTTGCTAATCCCAATTGCCCATTCAGTGAAAGACTCACTCGAGGCAGGCTGAGAGCCGTTAAAGGCACCAAATACTGTCCATGCACATCCGCGCGATAGTAATGCAATGCACCGCCTGGCACACCCAATTCTAAGCCGTACTGTTGCAGCAAACCGCTTGTGGGATAAAGAATACTGTCACGACTATCGCGAGAGAAATTACCATTTACCTTAATCGCATCGGTCTCTGAACCGAATGCATTTACAAAGTTTATGTACTGCGTGGGACTGGTAGAGATCACGGATAACTTGGTGTGCTCGTAGCCCGCCCCAACTCCCACCGCGTCGGTTTCTGATAAAGGAATGGAGAAATTGATATCACCCCCATAGGTGTCACTGGTGTAAGGCGCCACACCCGTCAATTGAGTGGTATCTACCTTACGGTCGTAGATGGAGTATCCACGGCCAATTCCTTCTTCTGTGTAATAGGGATTGTAGTAAGACAAGGACAATGTTCGTGAAAGTGATCCGGTATTCAAGGCCAAGGTTAATGAGTTACCCGTACCAAAAATATTATTTTGACTGATACTGGTGCTCAAAATCACTTTCTGCGCGCTTGAATAACCCGCACCTAACTGAATACTTCCGGTGGATTTTTCGGTAAGCGATACGTTGACATCGACTTGATCAGTTGTTCCGGGAACAGGAACCGAATCAACATTGATCTCCGAGAAAAAACCCAAGCGTTCTAGACGGGTTTTAGAACGATTCACTTTGTCAATCGAATACCATGCCCCTTCTAGCTGACGAATCTCACGGCGCACCACCTCATCACGTGTCTTAGCATTGCCGGTGATATTGATCCGACGAACATAAACACGTCGACCCGGGTCAACCGAGAAATTAAAACTTGCCGTTGCATTATCTTTATCGGTCTGTGGCTCCGCGTTCACGTTAGCAAATGAATACCCTTCATTCGCCAAACGATCACTGACTTTCTTAATGGATTCAGTCACGCGCTCGCGAGAAAACGGCTCACCTGATTTCAACGTAATCAGCTTACGCAGCTCATCCTCTGGAACAGGGAACAAACCAGACATAGTTACGTCCGTTACCTTGTAAACCTTGCCCTCAGTGATATTGATGGTGATGTAGATCGCATCCCGCTCAGGCGTGATGGCCACCTGAGTTGAATCGATATTGAAGTCCAGGTAACCACGATTTTGGTAGTAGGATTTGAGTGTTTCTAAATCACCCGAAAGCTTTTGCTTAGAGTACTGATCGTTCTTGGAATACCACGTAAACCAACCGGGGGTGGTCATGGTCATCAAATCAAGGAGATCCGACTCTTGGAATACGGTTGCCCCGTTAATATGAACGTCTTGTATGCGGGCGACTTCGCCTTCTTCAATATCAAAGGTCAAAGCCACACGATTACGTTCCAGATTTTTAACACTGGTGGTGATTTTTGCGGAATAACGACCGCGCCCTTGATATTGGCGGCGTAATTCTTTTTCAGCACGATCCAGAAGAGATTGGTCGTAGACGCGTGATTCGGCAATCCCCACCTGTTTTAAACCATCTTTAAGTGAATCCTTACTGATGTCTTTTGCACCAATAATTTCTAGGGTAAAAATAGTGGGCCGCTCTTGCACGGTCACTATCAACACCTCTTTATCAATTGCAATTTTTACGTCGGAAAAGAAACCCGTTGCAAATAATGCTTTGATTGAGTCAGCCGCTTTTCCCTCATCTACTTCATCGCCTACTTTTAAGGGCAGATAGTTAAATACTGTACCCGCTTCTGTTCGCTGAATTCCCTCAATGCGAATGTCTTTAATAGTGACGGGATCGGCTGCAAAAGCAACTCCAGCCATCAGAGCAAAAATGAATGTGAGGGAGCGCAGGAACATATTGAGGGTGATTAACCAGAAAAGAAGCGGTTGATATCGTTATAGAAGGCCAGAGCCATCAGGCCAACTAATAATGTAAGTCCAACGCGAGTGCCTAATTCCATCCAGCGTATTGGAATTGGACGACCTGCTATTAACTCGAAACTATAATACAAAAGGTGGCCTCCATCTAGCACGGGCACAGGCAAAAGATTCAGAACCCCAAGACTCACACTCATTAATCCCAAAAAAGCCAGGAAAGGGATGAAGCCTAGCCTAGCCGAATCCCCGGCTGCTGCAGCGATTTGTAGTGGCCCCCCTACCCCCTTAGAGGAAACTGAGCCCGTCAACATGCGCCCCATCATCTCTAGGGTCAGCGCACTTAAGTGATAGGTTTTCTGCACACCCTCAATCAAAGCTTGGCCAAGCGGTCTTTGTATCGTCACCGTGAGCTTGTTTTTTAATTCAGGATCAATCGATACACCCGCACCAATCCGGCCCACCTGCACGTCATGATCCAACTCTGCGTCAGGGGTTAAGGTTAAAGAGATACGTTTACCCTCGCGCAGAACTGTAATGGCAAGTGGCTGCTTAGGATGCGCCCGAACGATCTTGACCCACTCCGCCCAACCGCCTAGCGGAGTATTGTCGACTTCGATAATCTCATCGCCTACTTTTAACCCTTGTTTTTTTGCAGCCCCATCTGGAAGCAACACACCTAAGCGCGCGGGAATATTCGGGTCCCAAGGGCTCAATCCCATCGCTTGAACAGGGTCTGCGTTGTCTTTGGGCATGGGCTCCAGAGGCGGGAGATGGATTTGATAGCGTGTTCCTGTCTCCTGCTCTACGGTCAAATCGCTGGCTTGGCCTCTTAGTGAATTTGCCGTGATTTTCAAGCGCAAGTCTTGCCAGTCTGTGACCGTTATATCATCCACCGCCACCACCAACTGGCCTTCTTTCATTCCTGCCAGCGCAGCAAGCGATTCTGGCTTGGGCGCATTCACATAGGGCTTAAGTCCTGGCATGCCCAACATCGAAACCGAACCAAACAATGCAATAGCTAAAATAAAGTTTGCAATGGGGCCTGCTGCCACAATCGCTGCGCGGCGCCAAACAGTTTGCGTATTAAAAGCCCTATGCACATCTTCTGGTGGCACAGGTCCCTCACGCTCATCCACCATTTTGACGTAGCCCCCCAAAGGAACCGCACAAAGCGTCCATTCTGTCTGGTCATTTCCATATTTTCTGAGCCACAAGACAGGGCCAAAACCAATAGAAAAACGCAGCACCTTGACCCCACACAAACGTGCCACGCTGTAATGCCCAAACTCATGAAAACTTACCAGTAAGCCCAGAGCAACGATGAAGGCAGCGATTGTAAACAAAGAGCTTGAAGCGAGATTGATCATAGTTTTAATGTGCCTTAGCTTTTAGCCAGGCCTCCGTCCATTCCCGGGCGCGGGAATCTGCATCAAAAATAGCCTCAAGAGAATCTGCCGCTGTGACTCTTATGGCTTCTAAGCAAGATTCAACCAAGCTTGAAATTTGGGTAAAAAGAATCCGTTCTTGTAAAAACGCTTCCACTGCCAATTCATTTGCTGCATTCAAAATGGCGGGAGCAGTACCCCCTTGCCGCATGGCAGAATAGGCAAGGCGAATACAGGGAAAACGAAGTTCATCCGGCGCATGAAACTCCAAACGGCCCGCTTTAATTAAATCTAATCTTTCTACTCCAGAGTGAATTCTGTCTGGCCAGGCCAATGCATGGGCAATCGGCGTGCGCATATCCGCATTTCCTAGCTGCGCCAGTACTGAACCATCTACATACTCCACCAATGAATGCACCACACTCTGTGGATGGATCACGATTTCAACTTGTTCGGGTTGCGCATGAAAGAGCCAACAGGCCTCAATCATTTCTAAACCCTTATTCATCATGGTTGCCGAATCTACAGAGATTTTTCTTCCCATTACCCAATTGGGGTGCTTACACGCTTCATCAGGCGTCACCAGGTTCAGGGTGGAAGGATCACGATCTCTGAACGGCCCGCCAGAGGCGGTTAATAGAATTCTCGCAACACCGCTTGCTGCCAGTCCCTCCGAAAAATCAACCGGCAGACTCTGAAAAATTGCGTTGTGTTCGCTATCGACCGGCAATAGCTTTGCGCCACTGTCTTCAACCGCATCCATAAATAGGGGGCCTGACATGACCAAGGCTTCTTTGTTCGCCAACAATACCCGCTTGCCTGCCTGCGCGGCCGCTAAGGTAGGGGGCAAGCCTGCCGCCCCCACAATCGCTGCCATTACAATCTGTACATCCGGATGGCAGGCCATCTCCACTAAGGCAGAACGACCGCACAAAACGACCGTATTCAGCCCTTCTGATTTGAGGGAATGGCGCAGCGCTTCCGCGGCTTCACGATCCACAAGCACAGCAAATTCTGGGGTAAATTTTTTACATTGTTCCAGTAAAGTCTTGTGATCTTTTCGCGCACATAGCGCAACAATTTTGAAACGCTCGGGATGCAGCTGAATTACATCTAAAGTACTGCGTCCGATAGACCCGGTCGAGCCTAATATCGTCATCCCTTTTTGCGCTGATGCATGATCAAAAGACATGTTGTTTTTCTCCAAGCGCAGCCCATACCAACAAACCTGCGGCAATAGGCAAGGCCGCTGTCAGTGCATCAATCCGATCTAATACTCCACCATGGCCGGGCAAAATCCAGCCGCTGTCCTTAACCCCTGCACAGCGCTTTAACCAAGATTCAAATAAATCGCCTTCTATTCCCAACAGCGCCAAAAGCATCAAAGAGGGAAACCAGTACCACCCCGCTAAATGAATCACCCAAGCTAATTGGGGATCGAAGACAGAAAGCTCGCGCAATACAAATCCAAAACACACCACGCCTAGGATCGCCCCAAGGACGCCTTCCCAGGTTTTGCCAGGGCTGATAGATGGTGCAAGACGTGTTCTACCTATTGCCCTACCAACAAAGTAGGCACTTACATCAGATATCCATATCACCGCCATACTGACAATCAACACCGCTACGCCGTGTAGTTTAAGTTCGTTAACTGCGAGCATAGTAGGCACAATCACCAACCAACCAGTTAAAGCATGCAAACCATGGGATTGAAATGTCCACTGGCGAGCCAACCAGAGCGGCACCAAGAGCATCCAAAAAAAAGCGGAAATTAAAAATAAAGGAAGCAGTGCAATTGCATGAATATCAGGTGAAGCAATAATCAAAGCAGCAATGATGCCGGAGAACGCGGCATAGCCGACTTTTAATCTCCATCCCGACCAATGCAAGGCGGCCCATTCTTCTGAAGCCAATACCCCTGTCACCACAACAAATAGGGGCCACACCCAGGCCTCTGAGCGATACAAAAGGGTAGCCAGTAGAAGCGCTAGAACACAGGTAGTGAGAACGCGCTGTTTTAGCATGAAGCGCGCAACCCTGGTTGTGGCTTAGAGACCAATGGCCTCGCGAGCCTCAAGTGCTGCATCTCTTAATTGATCGCTCGTTCTTCCAAAGCGACGCTCACGTTTTTGGTAGGACACAATAGCCTTATCAAGTTCTTCACCATCAAAAGCGGGCCAAAGCGTTTCAGTAAAGTAGTACTCGGTATAAGCCAGTTGCCACAGTAAAAAGTTGCTGAGCCGTTGTTCACCCCCTGTTCTGATAAAAAGATCAGGTTCTGGGGTATCTGCCATACAGAGGTAGGGGCGCAGATCTTCTTCTTGAACTTGGGTCATACATTCGGGACGTTCTGCAGCAAGCTTTCGCATCGCCTGCAGAATATCCCATCTGCCACCATAGTTAGCTGCGATCGTGAGAGTGAGTTCAGTGTTTTCTGCTGTGAGATGTTCACTGTCATGGATCATTTTCACCATGCTCTCGTCAAAACGAGAGAGGTCGCCTATCACACGAAAACGAATACCTGCAGCATGCAACTTCGAGACTTCACGTTCAAGCATGACCTTAAACAACTTCATCAATAGCGCCACTTCAGAGGGTGGGCGGCGCCAGTTTTCACTACTAAATGCAAATAAAGTAAGGTGCTTTACACCGCGGTCTTTACACGCAATCAGAATTTTACGCACCACCTCAGCACCGCGCCGATGGCCTTCAACGCGAGGTAAATATCGACTTTGTGCCCAACGCCCATTCCCATCCATGATGATGGCAATATGCTCTGGGATCGCCCCTGTTTCAGGAATACTCAGCGTTGCGCTTTTAGGATGAATATTCATCACTCTTTAAATCCAGGAACAAGACAGGGGAATTGCATGTTGAGGGGGATGACGGGGCTTATACCGCCATCACCTCGGCTTCTTTTGCAGCCATCATCTTATCGATTTCCGCTACGCTCTTATCCGTCATTTTTTGGATGTCTTCTGTTGCTTTGCGCTCATCATCTTCAGAAACATCTTTCGCTTTGAGTAAATCTTTGAGTTGTGTGATGGCATCCCGGCGTACATTTCGAATAGCCACTCGTCCATTTTCACATTCCGAACGAACTAGTTTTGTTAAATCTTTGCGTCGCTCTTCAGTGAGGGCGGGCATAGGAATCCGCACGATTTCACCAAAGCTTGAAGGATTGAGCCCTAGGTCGGAATCACGAATTGCCTTCTCAACCGCGCCGAGCATTTTTTTCTCGTAGGGTTGAACACCGATAGTTCTTGCATCTACAAGCGTTACGTTAGCTACCTGGGTAATCGGGGTGGGGCTGCCATAGTAATCCACCATGACGTGATCAATAATGCCTGTATGCGCCCGCCCTGTTCTGATTTTTCCGAGATCGTTCTTCAGATTCTCGAGGGACTTTTGCATTTTTTGATCGGTCTGTTTTTTGATATCTGCAATCATGTTTTGACTCCCTCATTACTTTTTAAACGGTGACCAGTGTGCCCTCTGGCTCACCACACACCATACGCATCAACGCACCGGATTTAAAAATACTAAACACACCAATCGGTAAATTTTGATCGCGACACAAGGTTAACGCGGTTGCATCCATTACCTTTAAATTATTGACAATGGCCTCATCAAAACTCAAACGCTCATATCGTTGAGCGCCAGGGTCTTTAACGGGGTCTGAGGTGTAAATACCATCTACCTTGGTGGCCTTTAATACAATATCCACACCCATTTCCATTCCACGCAATGCAGCGGCCGTATCGGTGGTGAAGAATGGATTGCCGGTCCCTGCTGCAAAAATCACAATACGCCCATCTTCGAGATAACGCATCGCTTTACCACGAATATAGGGTTCGGCAACCTGTTCAATGTTCAGCGCAGATTGAACCCGGGCCTTTAACCCGCTTCTCTTCATTGCATCTTGTAAGGCAAGTGCATTCATCACGGTTGCCAGCATTCCCATGTAATCGGCTGTTGCCCGATCCATTCCTGCCGCTCCGGGCGCTACACCTCTGAAAATATTCCCCCCGCCTATCACCACGCAAACCTGTACGCCTAATTTCGAAACCTCTCCAATCTCATCCACGATGCGTTGGATAGTTTCTCGGTTAATTCCGTAACTATCGTCTCCCATCAGGGCTTCCCCTGACAGCTTGACCAGGACACGATGATAGGCAGGGGTCATGGTTACCCCGTTAAACAGGTTGCGCTAGGCTGGCTGCGGTTGCAGCAACTTCTGCCGCAAAGTCTTCGGTCTTTTTCTCGATCCCTTCACCCACAATAAACATGTGGAATCCATTGACCTGAGCGCCTTTTGTTTTGAGGAGCTTTTCAACTTTTTGCTCAGGATCTTTCACAAAATCTTGGCCCAAAAGTGTCACTTCTGCTAGGTATTTAGCAATGCGGCCATCGACCATTTTAGATACGATATCTGCGGGCTTGCCTGAATCAGCCGCTTGTGCGGTGTAAATGTCTCGTTCGCGCTGCAACAATTCAGCATCGACTTGCTCACTTGATACGCAGATGGGCTTGCTCGCCGCAATGTGCATTGCCAAATCTTTACCCAATGCTTCATCACCACCCGTGATATCGACCAAAACACCGATTCGGGAACCATGCAAATAGGTAGAAAGATGGCCAGCGGTATTGACATAAGCCACTCTTCGCAGCGTCATGTTCTCACCGACTTTCATCACCAAGGCCTTGCGCGTATCTTCGACTGTTGAACCGGAAGGCAGCGACATTGTTGAAACAGCCATGAGATCTGTTTGACCCGTGGTAGCAACAAGATGCGCAACATCACGAACAAAAGCAACGAAATCATCGTTCTTACCAACAAAGTCGGTTTCGCAGTTGACTTCAACTAAGGCACCTGTTTTGCCATCGTCACTCACGTGAACGGCGACCATGCCCTCAGCCGCAATCCTACCTGCTGCTTTGCTGGCTTTGGCACCGCTACGGATTCTCAACAAATCTTCAGCAGCTTTTAAGTCACCATCGGCCTCAGAAAGTGCTTTTTTGCACTCCATCATGCCCAAACCGGTGAGTTCGCGCAGTTCCTTAACCATTCCTGCGGTAATTTCCGCCATGTCTCGCTCCTGTTAAACAGGGGCCCTAGGCCCCTGTGATGATATTAACGATGATTCAGTTTTTTACTTATTCAGCTTCGGCGACTGCTGTTCCGTCGTCCACTTCTACAAACTCATCTGCCGCCACAATCTCTGAAATAACTTGTGAGCGACCTTCCAAAATTGCATCGGCAACGCCACGCGCATACAAACGAATAGCACGGGTTGAATCATCATTACCAGGAATAACGTAATCCACGCCTTCAACTGAATTGTTGGTATCCACCACACCAATCACAGGGATTCCCAATTTACGCGCTTCCACAACCGCATTCTTTTGATACCCGACGTCGATGACAAACATAGCATCGGGAATGCCGTTCATGTCTTTAATGCCACCTAAGCTACGCTCTAGCTTATCCATTTCACGTTGCAGAACGAGTGTTTCTTTTTTGGATAGTTTTTCAACTGAACCGTCAGCAAACATGGCCTGCAAATCATTCAAACGCTTGATGGACTGTTTAACCGTCTTGAAGTTGGTCAACATACCGCCCAACCAGCGGTGATCCACGAAGGGGGAACCTGAACGCGCCGCTTCTTCACGAACGATTTCGCGAGCCTGGCGTTTAGTTCCAACAAACAACACATTGCCCTTATTGGCGGCAAGTTGCTTAACGAATTTAATGGCTTCGTTATAGAGCGGCAGTGTTTTTTCTAGGTTGATAATGTGAATGTTATTGCGATGACCAAAGATGAACGGTGCCATCTTGGGGTTCCAATAACGAGTTTGGTGTCCGAAGTGAACACCCGCTTCTAGCATTTGACGCATTGTTACTGACATATTTTGATCTCCATTGGGGGGTTAAGCATCCCATTTCCCCGGCCACACCGATCAGAAACAATCCTGATCGGGCACCCTCCCATTACGTGAGTTACGATGAGGAAATGCGTTGAAATTGTAGTGCCAAGCCTATCTCGGCATTACATTTGTTGAACCAGACAAATAACTAGCTTACTGGATCAAACAACCATAGATTATAGCATGAAGGCGTAAATGACCTCAAGGGCAAGGGATGAGCAGATACAACAGCGAATGCGGTTGGGTATTTACGATGTAAATATTTTTTCAGGCGCCATACGCACTGCGGCTCCCGTGGGACAGGCCCGCACGCACGCAGGTCCGCCGGCCTTGTCTTGGCACAAATCGCACTTCACCGCTTTCTTGTGTGCGTCTGGGTCATAGTCTGGACGGCGATTTCCGGGTCGTTCCCCCATCCCAAACAACATCCATAGAATGCCGCCCCCCGCTTTAGGAGGTTTTTGAACGGATAACTGAATTACACTGAAGGGGCAATTACGCTCGCAGTTACCGCATCCAATACAAGCATCACTAATTACCACTGCACCTTCTTTAGTCCGACTAATGGCATCCGGAGGGCAATCTTTCATGCAAGCAGGATCTTCGCAGTGCCGACATGCAACCGGAATATGAAAATCGCCAAAGGTAGGGCCCGCTTCACGGCGCAATCTACCTGTGCCGTTGTGTGTTTCAGCGCATGCTGTTTCGCAGTTATTGCAACGTACACAAAGTGATTCATTGATTACCAGGACGTCAGAACCTTTACCCACCCCTTGCTTCACCAAGAAGCTGGCCATCTCACCTGAGTCTACCGACGTTTCTTCGGTCATCACATTGGCGCGCGTACGTTCTGCCGCTACCACTGCCATTGCTTGGCGCAAGGCAGGAATATTTTCGAGCTGCTGTTTAAAGGCCTCTGCCTTCAACACCATAACTTCGGTGGCTACGGCTGCCTTTACCGTCGCCGAGCGCTTATCTTCATTGATCAACGCCATTTCACCGACATAGTTACCAGCGGCTAAATAGGACAACACGCGGTCTTGCTTATCAGTTTTATTTGAAACAATGACAGAACCGGTTCTGATGAGATAGAGCCCATCAGCTTCATCACCTTGGTTGAATAAGGCCTGTCCTGTTTGGTATTTACGTTTCTCGATCCCGCTGTCAATCAAAGCTTGAACGGCCTCTGGTGTGACCATCGATCCAATATAGTTGTAAATCGCATTACGCAAGAAGGATTCATCCACGATTCGTCTTACACCATCAATGGTCTCAATCATTCTGAGCATGGTGGTCCGCGGTGTTTCGATGAGTGCGCAGTGTTCATTCGCTATGATGGTTGCGGTACGACGGCGTCCGGATAACAAGCCCATTTCGCCAAAAAAGGAACCTGCACTGAGCTTAATTTGCTTGGTCTTACCCTCTTTATCCTCAACCTCAATAGATACACTGCCCTCTATAATGGAGAAGAAGGTATTGGTGTAATCATGCTTTTTAAAGATGACCTCGCCCTTCTTAGGCACAAGAATCCGTGAGTGGAGCATGAATTCCCGTAATTGCAGCGTCGACATCTCGCGCAATAAAGGCATGTTCTTGCAGGCAAGCGCCAATACTTCGGCCACTGGCAGTTGAGGCTTCCATGCGCGTATGCGCTCTTTGAGGAAAGGCTCATCAACCGGCTCGATCGGACGACCTAAGATCATCTCAACCACTTCATAACCTTGGTTCATCGCTTGCTTGATCAGTGGATATCCACTTAGCGCACCCACCACAAATACACCAGGCACAGTGGATTCATAGCGCTCAGAAAGAATCGGCAAGGATACGGGGCTATCATTTTGGAATTTAATTCCAAAGCTTTCCACTAATTTACGAGGAGGAATCGCACCCAAACGTCCGATGACTCGATGACAGGGAATGGTCGCTTCACCTTCGGTTCCACTATAAACATAGTTAAGCGGAGGTTCAGACCCTGTTGCTTCCACTCGAATGGTATTGGCGCTATAGCAAACTTTAAGGTTCCCGTTCTTTTCAGCTTTAAGGATCAAGTCGCGGTTACCGTCTTTACACAATGCAAATTCACCTGCACGGTTAACCATATACACCGTGTTTTGCTTCATCAGACCTAGCGCATTTTCGATACCGGCATCGCCCGCACCAATGACGATAATGGTCTCCCCTTTGTATTCGTCTGGATCAGCTAGGGTGTACTGCACCTGAGGAAGGCTCTCACCTTCTACGCCCAACTTGCGCAGGTTGCCCTGCATGCCAATTCCTAAAATTACGGTTCGGGTGGTGTATTCACTTCCATCCTCACACGTAACCGTGATGACTTTAGTTGCCTCATCACGGGCCATCGCTTTAACGCGTTTACCCATGGCGACATTGATTTTTTTGTCCTTGGTTCCAGCGTTCCAATTATCAAGAATCGTTTCACGCAGACCCGCTTCGAAAGGCAAATCGCTGCGTAATGGCAACACGCTGGGCTCAGCCATGACGTGCTTACCTTTTTGATACTTGAAGATAGTATCCGCAAGGTGCGTTTCAGCTTCTAATAAAATGTGCTTTGCATCTAAAGCCGCTGCGCGCGCTGCGGCTGATACGCCACTGGGGCCCGAGCCGATTACAACGATGTCGTACTCAGCCTGAGCATCGGCAAAGAGCATCTTGGAATGTGCACTAGGAGAAGCAGCCATGATCACATTTGACCTTGCGTAAAGAGGGTTCGCAGATTAGCAAGCTGACCTGCAAACACTTTGGGTTGATATTCTTCGTCGCGACGCAATGTTTTGCGCAGTTCAGCAAGCTGTCGGTTTACTTCTTTGGGAGCCTTCAAGCTACCCGACTTAGTAAGAGATAATGACAGGTCAGCAACGGCCATGTAAGCCTGCTCCGCACCAGCGTAATCAGACAAATCTCCGGCCATCGCTTCATCAATCAATGCACTTAATACACGTCGTAATTCTGGCGTCTCTACTTTCTGTTTTTGAATCACAGCAAGATAGGCATCTAGAGAAGCAGCAAGTGCAAGTGCGGTTTCTTGCGGCGATTTACCTGAAGGATCGCCATTACCCGAAACAGCTTGGTGCAAGCGAACAATACTTCTAGATAATTCTGGGGCGTTCACAGGGTCTAGTACGCGAACGATCGCCCTGACCATCAGCAAATTACTATCGTTTAAACGAATGCGGCCTGGGCCTACGCCTAACCTGGGAGTCCATTTTTCTTGGCTCATAGGATGGTGGCAAGCATAGCAATCGAACACTACCAACTCAGGGAATATCCCATCGTGACCAAGCTTGGGATCTGCAAAAGTCCTGAGGAGTTGTTGGGATGCTACGACTTGTCCCACAGCCCAAATTTTAATGGGGTTGTACTCACCTTTACGCTGATGCCAATCATCATCAATTTGAACATGGGATGGCTCAATCGCAGAGAAGGTTTCAAGCTCGAACGAAATACGTGGGTGACCTGCCCCCATGATGCGGTGGGTCACAAATCGATTCTGATCGCCGAAGTGGCAGGACAGACACAACTTAGCCTGAGCGACAGGCTGATCCGTTGGGTACAAACCATTCGCGATATTTTTAGCATGTGTCTCGCCTTCTATCGTGTGCGATTTAATCCAACGTCCTGCGGGGCCGTGACAGGCTTCGCACCCCACACCTTCATTTTGAACAAAACGCTCTCCGCGTAAAGTAGGAGCGGGATTATGTGCATGACAATCTAGACAAATTTTAGATTCGTGCGCGGGTTTGTCGAGTCCTAGGTTTTTAGCAATGCGCTTAGATTGATCGTTTAGCAAAACCTTATAGGTTTGGGTATGTTTATCAAGACGCAACCATGTGGTGTATTCGTTTTGAAGCACATGCGAGCCCTTCCATGGTGTGACCGATCCATGGCAGAGGCTATTTGCACAATTGACTGATCCCACCGTCATGTCGTGTGACATGTTAGGCATAGGAACTGAATCTAATGCCAGCGCCGGCAATGGCGAAAGGCAAAGCACGAACAGCAATGAACTCAACACAAGGCCAAGTTTACGAATCGTTGCAGCCATTATTTACTCTCCTGCGCACGGTAGGCGGTCTTTGAGGGCAGTGAAGGAATCCAATCTTTAGCTTCAGCTTTATCGCTAACGGTCCATACGCTTCCATCTTTGCGTAGGAATAGTTTTTCCATTTCAGAGCGATTGAAAGGACGAGATCCGATTCGCCCGAAAATAGCAATCTGCCCGCCTGTTTCATCCACTCCACGATCACGGTCTAAGCCTTTAGATAGGGCCAGGGCAGGTGATTCTGTTTTACGCCAGGCGATGAGACGCGGTTTGGGATCGGGAGAGAACCCATAAAACTTAGGCTGGATTTCAGGGGAAGTGAGCTGCAAAACTTTCAATCCATTTTTACCATCTGCCACGTAGGCAAATAATGATGCATTGGTTGAACCCACAATTACATCTTGCGCATCATTGAGTTGGCCATCTGCAGTGAATTTTTGGTAAATCTTAGGGGCATTAGGCTTTTCAATGTCTACAATCGCCAAGCCCTCTGCGCCCGCAGCCACATATGCAAACGTTCTTGCCAAATACACTTTACGGGCATCGGCGAGTGGGACAGTGGCATTCATCAGATCTGGCTTTTCTGGCTGAGTAACATCAATCACACGTAAGCCTGTTTTATCTGTGACGAACAAATAGCGGAACTGCAATGCGGAAGCACGGGCATCTTCAAGAGGAATCACTTTGATCAGTCGTGGTTTAAGTGGATCGTCTATATCCACAAACACTTCGCCTTTTGGCGTACTGATGTAAGCGTAGTGTCCCCCCAAGGTGATGTGCTTCGCACCATTCAACACCCCATTGGGATTCCAAGTTGCTGCACGCCCCAAGAAGTTATTTCGGGGTTCGCGATCAGCCAGGGTATCCACATTCACTACAATCAATCCTTCTTGTGCATCTGTAATAAATGCATAGTGATAGATTGGGTGGAAGGGTTGTTCTTGATTGGTCACTCGCATCAAGTCGCCTTCATTACGCAAAGGCGCAATAGGCTGATTTGTAGGCAAGGCAACGCAGGTTGCATTGGGCGAAGACACATGTGTGTCATGCCCTAATGGAGAGAATGGCGCTGAAATAATGCGCTGTGACACGCCCTTATTCGCAATACCTGCAATGTCATATACACGGAAACCGCCAGCGCCTTCCGCTACGAACAAATACTCACCGCGTGTTTGCACACAATTCGCAGCGCCATCTGTGGAATGATGATGCGCCTCAGGGAGTTCACGTTTACGTTCCTCATGCGCTTTGTAGTAATCCGGATAGGCATAACGTTGCAAGTAACTTCCTATTACCGATTGAGGTTCATCCCATTCCGTAACAGTGACAGCTTCAACGTGACCGGCTTCACCCAGCCAGGCGTTGTAACCAATAAAATTAACAAAATTGGTTCCCTGCAATAGCAACTGAGCCATGATGGCGTTGTTGTTATTTTCTTTAGCGATGTGGCAATCAGAACAGGTCTTGGTTTCTTCTTTACGCTCGGTATGAGGATAATGTGGCGCGAACGCTTGTGAAGAATAGCCACTTGCAGCAATCGGAGGCTGTTGAATATAGATGCGCTCACGATTGATGTTGGTGGAGGACAAAATCAATGCTGAACTGGATCGTATCGGGGTGACTTTAGATCCTTTTACTGGTCCGCTGAGGCCTAGCTGAAAAATGTCATCGCGCAAAACTTGAGGGTTATAAGTCGCATAGTTTCTGGACTCTGAACTCTCGTAATGGTGGCGTTCGGTTTTCCAGTTCGCTTGGATAGGGAGATGGCAACCATTACAACTGGTAGACCAAGATAAATGACAGGTGTAGCAGGTCATCTTGCTGTTGTCATGTGCGAGTTTAAGCGCACCCGGTCCCCATTTCCCTTCTTGGCCTTCGGTGCCAGATGCCATCAATTTTGCGTGGGCAGCCTTCTCGTTGTACTTGGGATGGTTGGGGTTGACGCTGTTTTTCACGAGCGATACTTCCCACTCCTTTTTTGGATCGAGTGCAGCACGTTGATATAGCTTGCCGTCTCTCCACTCAAAGCGCTTGCGTCCATCTTGAACTGTGAGGGTGGATAAATCCATCCCTCCTGGACGCGCGGCAGGACCAGAGGTATGCAGGGTAGGATAAGCTTCCACGGTACCATGACAGTCCGTGCAATCTACCTCAATCGCCGCAGCTACTTCACCATAAATATGGCCATTTCCATGCATGTCCTGAGCGAAATGGCAGTCAACACAGTGCATTCCCAAATCCATATGAATGGAGCTGAGGTGAACCGTTTTCTTCCATTTTTCGGGATCGTTATCGTCGATCTCTGTACCCTTTTTATCTAGCAGGGTGCCCTTGCGATCTCGCTTAAATACCGCCCTAAAATTCCAACCGTGCCCGTGATAGTCGGCAAACTGGGTATCGTGCAAATCTTTGTTCAAAGACGAAACGTTTTTCAGGAACTCCGGATCGCTCCACTTGCCACGAATCGCTGCTTCTTCCGGGTTACGGTCAAGAATTTTACGAGCTTCTTCTGCTGTGGGATAACGCTGCTTTTCAGGCCACATTGCTGGAGCATCCGATTCGTAATCCCACATGGTGTAGCCATAGAAGGAGTTCACGAAAATGTTTGGTTGGTGCATATGACAAACCATACATTGCGATGATGGAATGGCGCGAGTGAACTCGTGTTTAAGGGGATGGCCTGATTCACCTTTGGGAATGGTGGGGTCAATCGTTTGGGTCTTGCCTTCATGGCCAAAGCGAGCATAGGGACCCGAATGCAAGGGATCACGATCATTACCATAGATGGTATGGCAGGCAGTACATCCTGAGGAACGATAATCACCTGGTTGTTCGTTGGTACCTAAGAACCACAGATGCGGATCATTCAAACGGGTTTTGGTGACGTTGATCAAAGGAACAGCAATATTGCTCCCTGTTCCGGGTGCGCGATTAGACTGATGAATGTCTGGACGC
>Ga0114963_10000731_pt1 | contig 22324 bp, 25 predicted proteins | sample C_131016_EF_Meta_FD_87019 | JGI IMG/M metagenome (GOLD analysis project Ga0114963, IMG submission 87019) | Freshwater microbial communities from Lake Croche, Canada to study carbon cycling - C_131016_EF_MetaG | ecosystem: Environmental > Aquatic > Freshwater > Lake | place: Lake Croche, Canada...
GTAAAGAAAACAAGAGCGAAGGGGACTGCCAGAAAGCGAAAGCATAGAGGAAATAGTTCTAATGTCGAAACTCGAACTTTTGCTATTTACAGCACCGCTTAAGACTTAACCGAACGGTATTGATACCACAGTCATAAGCTCTATGACCGAATCTAATCCAGTTACAGCAAGCGATTCAGCCAATCGGTCATACGGTCATAAAAATTCTGTAGGAGAAACAATAAATCCTAGAGATTGTGTCAAGAAAGTAGGGAACAAGCTAGAGGTGGACATGGATAGACTTGACCTCAAGTATAGACCAGGCAAGGAGATCCCCCATTGGGAACCTACAATAAAACTGGTTCCTTATGAGGAAAAGACGAAAATCTACCTCGACATCGAGACTACTGGACTAGAACCCGAAACGGACAGGGTGATCATGGTGGGTATCAAGAACCATTTAGGCGAGGTGACTATATTTGACGATGCTGATGAAAAGGTTTTGCTACAAAAGACTATTGAGCATTTGAAAAAGGCTAAACCTGACATTCTCATCGGTCACAACCTCTTTAACTTTGACTTACCTTTTCTAATGGCTCGTTGTAGGACCCATAAAATATGGTACTCCTTTAGACTTGGTAATAAGGAAAAGACGATCACAGCATCTAGTTTTAATGGAGCACCTATCAAATTTACTTCTGTTTACCTTAGAAATACCGAAATAATCGACACTTTTCAACAGGTCTGTATTTGGGATAAAAGCGCCTCTAAGCTGACTTCGTATAATCTTAAGTCATCAGTTCTAGCATTAGGATTGAGAGAGGAGAAACGCCTAGAATTGACGAATGAACAGATCCAAGAATGTTACCAAAAAGGAGATCTCGAAACCATCAAAATATATCTGACTTATGATCTCGATGACACTGAACTGTTAGCGAATTACCTCATTCCTATTGTTTATTACCAGTTGAAAATAGTACCTAAACTTTCTCTACAAGAATTAGCTACTGCTTCACCTGCTTTAAAAGCTCAGAAAATACATGAAAGATTATTATGTGGAGTATTTTCTGTCGCAGATCCTAAGACTGAATATGAAGGAGGTAAGGTTACATTACACAACCCTGGACTGCACAGAAATGTTGCCAAGATTGACGTTTCTTCTCTCTATCCTTCGATCATGTTGCGATATGGCATATGTAGCAGAAAAGACCCCAATCTTAAGTTTTTAGGGGTTCTCAAATACATGACCACAGAAAGATTAAGACTTAAGAAATTAGCCAAAGAAGGTGACCACAAAGCAGAGCACCAACAGAATGCCCTTAAAAGCCTAATCAACGGCTCTTACGGATATTTTGGGACAGGCAGCTACAATTATAATGACTACGAAGCAGCAGCCTTGGTAACAGCATACGGTAGAAAGATTCTAAACATTATGGAGGAGAGAATAGTCATTAATGGGGGTATTCTCATCGAGTCTGATACAGATGGGGTAATTTTTTCTCATGAAGATCCAGAGACTGTTCTTAAGGATCTTGAAAGTAATTTACCTGATGGCATAAATGTAGAACTTGAATATAAAGATTGTGTAGCTTGTGTTCCCAAAGCAAAGAACTATATTATCCTCAAACCCGATGGAAAAATTATTACCAAAGGGGCAAAAAGGAGTGATATTCCGCTACTTAAAGAGTTTAAGGAGGATTATATTAAAGCCTATGCTACCAATGAAACAGAAGCCCAAAACTACCATGAACAAGTCCTCAAGGATTTATCCTCAGGTGAGTATCCTATTGAAAAATTGACTGTTACTCGAAAGATCGGTAAAGTAGAAAAAACTCTCGTTAATTTGGGCATAGGTCAAGTAGGAGAAATAGTTAGTTACTGGAAAGGAACCAATGTTAAGGGTAAACCAGTAGATGTAAATAGTGGTTCCTACAACGTCAATTATTATGTAACCAAAATCAAGGAAGTCTTACAGGAGATGTTAGGACAAAAATAGCCTGTCGGAAAACTTTCTACTACTAGGGTCAAGTTAATTCTTTGACCCTTTTCTCTGTTTTATTAGTTCTCATATTCTATCAAAGAAGCAAACTATCTTCTTCATGATAAAATCAATCCATTCAACATTCCTTACTGAAACCTGCAAATATGCTCACAGGGGAAATCAAAAGTCAAATAGACCGCATTTGGGATTCTTTCTGGTCAGGTGGGATAGCCAACCCTCTGGAAGTCATTGAACAGATTACCTACCTGCTCTTTATGCGTCGTCTAGATGACCTCCATACCTTAGAAGAGAATAAAGCCAATCGCTTTAAACATCCTATAGAGCGTCGTTTTTTCCCAGAGGGACAAGATATTAAAGGACGTTCTTATGAGGACTTGCGTTGGTCTAGATTTAAACATTTTGCTCCCCAAGAGATGTTTGATGTAGTAAGTGATCATGTTTTCCCTTTCCTGCGAACTTTAGGAGGAGATGAGTCAACTTATGCACATCACATGAAGGATGCTCGTTTCAAGATTCCTAATCCTGCTTTACTCTCTAAAGTAGTAGATTTAATTGATAATGTACCAATGGAGTCCCGTGACACTAAAGGGGATATCTATGAGTATATGTTGGGGAAGATTTCCTCAGCAGGACAAGCGGGACAGTTTCGCACTCCTCGTCACATTATTGGGTTAATGGTGGAAATGACTGCACCTAGAGCATCGAGCCAGAATTAAGACTTGACAAAAATACTTTGATAACGAGGCAATTTTTGTCCTTCTTTGGTGTAAATTTCTCAATGACTTTATACCTTAGCCGTAGCAACAACAGCTTTTTTTGCAAGATAGGCTCCTTGACTAAGACCAAAAATTGACAATATCGTCGTATCTACATCAGGTAATGTCACTAAACGGTGGAGTTCGAGGACACCTAGAAAGTTAAATAACTGTAGCAGATAAGCCACAACGGCAAGGAGAGTGATAAAACTCATTTGGAGGTCGCCAAAGTCTGTCCTGCCATCATCATCAGTGACAAAATTTTGGAGACCTACCTCATTTTGGAGACCTGCCTTGTTAGGATCAGCTTCTAACTTACTATCTGGGTTGCTGTTAACTTGACTTTGAGTAATAACTTTTGCCGCCCCATAGGTCAATGCACTTAATCCTGACAAAAGCAAAAGGTTCTGAGGTATGCCGATTCCTCCAACGAATCCTAGACCAAAATTTGTGACACGTAAAATGCTTAAGGAGATGTAACTTACTAGAAGAACAAAAAACCAAATTGCCATTTGAGACTTAGAATTACTAAGGCGATTGTCCAGACCAACAAAAATGTTGTTCAAGTTCGATTCTTTTTTGTTTTTAGATATAGATAGTACAATTAAAAAGGTAATAAGATAAAGCCCAATTCCAGTAACTATAAATATACCGAAAATCAAGAAACCATCTATTACTGATTTCACCACAGAAATACTTGTAAGCTCGTTTTCAGCAGTGTAAGAAAGATTAACGAAATCGCCACTAGAAAATCCTTGCAAAGTTGATGTAAGCTTTTGATTGACAGAAATGATTTTTAGGACAGAATCACACTGAACTTGTAAGCTAGATTGGTCTCTGGCGATAGACTCAATTCTCCCATTTTCAATAGTACTTATTCCATCTTTTTCTGGAATGAGACACTTATGGAGGTTATCCTGGGCAATTGCATGTTTTGTGAAAATTGTAAAGAGAAATACTAGACAAAGTAATGGTATTATCAAATATCGTTTGCAGAATTTCTTCACACTGAGACCATTTTTACAACTAAAAGTTTTCATTTTTTTAACTCCTGAATTTTGAATGAAATTACTAGAAGTGGAGATTTCAGGAATCTTTGTAAAAACTTGATGTCATCTTCAAAAAGTTGTTGACTCATCATTTTATCCTCAAAATAAATGGCTTAATAGGTTAGGTATTGGAAAACTTTTTGTTTAATTTGGCTTCTTTTAAAGCGAAATACATCGTTGACGACATAGTATCTTGATTACAGCCGCCAAAATGCCACCAATTCAAACCTTGAAGTTTGCTCCAATCGGTAAAGGTGTTGATAAATGAGCCAAGTTTATGTTCTGCGCGATCGCAAGAACATCCGCCGTCTCCCCAATAGGCTTGAGCTGTAACAATTAAAGGCTTTTGAGTAATCTCGCGCCAAACTTTAAGGCAAAGACGCATATAAGAAGCAGGATCGTCTAAGGGATAATTCTGATTTCCCAAAAACTTTGAGAATAAGCTGTTGCCAATAGGTTAGCCTCAGAATCTAAGGATTTAAGATCGGACTGCCAGCAATCAAAAATAAATGCTCTACGATCCTAGAAATTAGATTGTACCAGCCCACTCATAATATTGAACTTGCTATCAATATCTCCAATCAAATTCAAAATACTAGAGATATTCTGGGGTGGTTTTGAGATCAGGGTATCGATCGCGATCAGATTGTTGAAATCAATGTTGATCGGTGCAGTACGAAGTTGACCCTGACTGTCGTAGAATTTTACCCCCGCTTGGTGCATGATATTAATCAACTCCTGTGCCATGATGCCATAGCCAACGGTGGTGGGATGAATGCCATCTAGGGCAAATAACCCGCCTTGGGTTCGCCCTCCTGGCCCTGAGAGGAAAAACTCAGAGGTTGGAACAGGGCTAAGGGCTTGTAAGGCAGGGGGTAGGGAGTAGGGAGTCCACCAAGTCGGTTTATCTACTCTGGGGTCATTAATATAGCGTCGGAATGCTAGGCTATCGAGTAAGCCCGCCAGTTCAAATAAGTACCAGTCTTTTCCTTGCTCGCGCCCTACCCGAACGACTTCTGCGATCGCATCGTTATACTGATCGATGGCACTATCAATGGCACGAGCTTGGTTCCCAGTTAGGTGAGGGTGTTTTTGGGGATCGAAGGTCTCTTTTCCAATCCAAGGCAAGGTGTAATAGGGGAAGTAGCGAGATCCATCCTCTATCTTCTGATCACCCACCCCTCGGGCAAAGGGGGTGATCGTTACATGGGGTACAGTACTCCAGATGACATGACGGGCTTTGATTTTGCTCACTTCTTGAACCAGTAAGTCCAACTCTGCCTTGAAGTGTATGGGTCGCCAGACGGTGTATTTATCGTTAAGCTTCATATCTTTATAATCTTCGCCAGACCATTCCACCTTAAAAGTAAGGATACTACCTAGGGCATTGTTAGCGCCGATCATAATAATGAGGGTTTCAATACCGTCACCCGTTTGAGTTTCTACGGTTCCTTGGTCTCCGAGGGCGGCGGCGGCTTGTAGGGGGGTAAGCGCTTTGTTGGTCTTATCCCGTGCTGAATTCAAGGCTCGCAGGGCGGCGCGATCGTTGGCATTTTCAACAATCTGCTGTAGAAAGTCATCTTTGGGAGGATGCGCGTTGATTTCTTGTTGTGCGATGTCGGCAGTGCGAGATAGGGTATTTCTTAAGTCCCAGCCATAGACGGCTAAGTTATGGTTGATTCCTACCGAAGGCGGTATCTGTAATCCGTTGCCTCGTTCCCAATAATCTTCAATCTTATCTAGGTAGTCGCGGAGAAACAGGGTGGCGGGGATTAATTCCCACCAGTCAATGCTACTGCCATAGTTTTCTTCGAGTTGGCGGGCTAAGGTTTCGAGGTTCAAGGGTAGGCCATCTCCGGGTCCGTCGTAGGTAGGATGGCGCAAACTTTTTTCCCAGCCGAGTTCTTTGGCAATCAGCAGGGGGTAGGAATGATGAGTATTGAAGATGGCTCCGCTTTGGAAGCCTTGAGTGAGGGAGTCTCCGATCGCAACCAGTCGATGTTGGGGAGTACCTTGACGGTTAATGGCGACGGGAATGCCGAGGGTGGAATCTGTTTCTGGTTTACGGGCTTCTGCTCGAATGATGACATCATCGGGGGTTTTGGGATCGAGCATATCGGGCGTTACGGTTTTAGCCATGGAAGTTTTCCTCTTAAACGGGTTAAAAATCGAGATATTTTTACTAAAAAAGGGCTGTAAAGGATGTACTAAAATTTGGGTGAAACACGGTTAAGTTATGGGAGTCACCCTGAGTTGGAGGTTGCCTTGATTATTGCCATAGGCGATGATCACGTCGTTGGCAAAGCAGTAAAGTCGTCCTGTTTTTGATGCTGTGATTTCTTTGTCTGTACCAATCAGGAAAAAGCTGTTTTTGTCTTTGTTAATGGAGCCTATGAGTGCAAACCAAGGTGATTGGGGCATTCGCCGTAGACCTTCACAGAGTTTAAGAAAGAAGTTGAGACTTTGATAGCCATCGGCATCGCAGGTATTTGTCCAGTCTGTCCATTGACCTGTTGCTTGGAAATGATACTTTTGTCCAGTAATGAGATTGATCTCTGTATCATTCCAGAGTGGTCTTGAATCTATCGTTACAGGGGGACTTTTGTTTTGCATTGTATTTCTTCATTTCTTATGAAGGGGTGTGAGATTTGCAATCGCTTTCTCATCGTGTTTTCAGAATGAGCGATCGCGTAAAAAACTTGGAGAGTACTTATAAATGTCTGTAAATACGGCCAAAGTTAGAATTGACTTTGATTTTGACTGACAATTGAGGATCGCTAATTGAGACTTTTGTGAAGACCTGGTTTGTTTCACCCAATAGATCGAGCCATTCTCCTGTTTCGCCAAAGGGAACATTAATCTCTTGTTCAAAATCCGACAAATTAAGAATCACGATAATGACTCCGGTATTCCAGCGGCGATACACGATCACTTGCTTTTGTGGATCCAGAAATTCAAGTTTGCTTTGATCTATTCTTCCTTTGAGCGCAGGCTGTTCGTTACGAATTTTGCATAAGCTACGATAAAGACTCACTAAGGGAAGTACGGCAGATTGATTCTCAGATAGTTGAGATTTATAGAAGTAGTCCCAATGCAAAGGACGTTCACCACGAACCCGTGCCTGTGATCCGCTCGGAATACCGTAATTCTCGGCAAATTCTTGACCTGCCCATAACATGGGAATACCTGCGCTTGTCAAAAGAGCAATCGCGTAGGGTTGCAGTTTCCACCAAGCTTGGTTTTGGAGTCCATGCTCGAATTCGTATCCCGTTTCATCCCATTCTTTCTGTTTTGCGATGATATACATGAGTCGGCTTTCATCGTGAGACTCAATATATTGAATGGGCAAAGTATCAATCTGATCGCTACCGATGGTCTTCTTGCCTGTATAACCTTGTTTTGTCCAGCGAGAATCTTGGACAAGCAATTCATTGGGCAAGGTCACATCAAAGTTGCGGGACAAAATTAGGTTTTTAACAGCATTATGAAGTGTTTTTTCCCAGCATCCATTAATCGAATTATTGGCTATCGGTGATAGTTGATAAGCACTTTCTCCTAAGTCCTCGGCTATTTGAATAATACGAGAGGAACCGTCGCTATTTTGAAAACGAGGGAATGTTTTAGATAGTTCGTAAGTTTGATTGGTAAGATCCTGAAGGGATTTGAAGGAGGGGCGATTTTTGGGGGCGTACCAGTCAATATTATTGCCGTCTTTGTTAGGTGCTTTATCGAGATAACCATTAACATGATCGTAGCGGAAACCGTCAATATGATATTCTTCGATCCAGAAGCGATTGACGGCGGCAAAAAATTCTTGGGTTGATTTCATCCGAAAGTCGTTTTTATGACCGAAGTTGCTATAGGCACTGACTAGCGGATTGGGCGATCGGTGAATTCCATTACTATCTTCGTATTCGTTGTCTTCCCATAAATCGAAGAAAGGTTCATAGGCAATTTGATAGGGAAAAACGTTGGCGGTATGGGCATAAACGACATCTAGAATGACAGCAATTCCGTTCTCATGACATTTGTTGACTAGTTCACGCAATCCATCAGAACCTCCATAGCGTTCTTCGGGGGCAAAGTAAAAAACGGGCATATAGCCCCATTGGGATGGTTCATCAACGCTGGTAATGGGCATTAGTTCGATAACATTTATTCCCAGGCTATTTAGGTAGGGAATTCGGGTAACAATGCCCTCGAAATTACGATTAAATTCGGCAACGTCAATTTCATAAATAATGGCATCTTTGAGGGCAGGAACTTTAAAAGTTGGGTTGCTTTCTAGGGGTTGGGTTTCTTGTCCAATTTTGACTACTGAGAATATTCCATCGGCAGTATCTCTGGCAAAGGGATCGCCAAAGTAAAGAGAACTGACGGTTTTTGTTGGATTGTATTTAGATGAGCCTGTAATTTCATAGCGGTATAAGTAGATTCCTGATTCGAGGGTGATTGGATCGCTGATCCATAGGTCTTTCGTTAAATCGCCCCATCTTGAATCAAATGCTTCTACTTTGTGCAGGGAAATTGGCTGAGACGGAATGTCTTTATCAAACTGGTCTTCCTTGCTAATCAGATAGGCTATGACTTTAAAGCGATCGGGTGTGATGTTCGGTAAATAGATTCGGAACTCTACACTGTTTCCTGTAACTTTTGCGCCGACTTCGTTGATATCAAACATGATTTTGGATGATTATTATGATAAGTATTAAAGATTGGATGAAGAATTTAAGCTGTCGGTGTTAAGGTTTAAAAATTGATGTTCTCTGCATCACAAAGGAAGCTAATATATTGTAAATTTGGCTTGCTCCCAGTAGGGAGTGCGCTACTTGGTTAACGCACCCTACAAGATCTTCGATCATACTGCTGTCAATCTGATTTACGAGGTGAGGGACAAGCCACTAACTTAGTCGGGGTCGAGCCAAGATCTCCTATTCTGTAAGATTAAAGCTTTGGTAAGTCTTGAACTCCTGCCAATTCCAAAAGTTGAAGAACCGGACTTATGACATTTGTAAACTGAAACGAGCCTCCCGATGTTAATTGACCTACGACATCTAGAACAATACCAACAGCTTTAACTACTATGCCGATAGTCTGATGAATTTGTTTGATTTGTTCTGCCGTTTTCGTTAAAGCTTCAGTTGACTTGCCAATTTCTTGATTAAAGTTTGCCAAATCAACCTTTACAAGAACAATGAGAGCTGCATTAAAAAGAGATAATCCAGCATCTTCTATCTTGTTGTGTAAACGACGAAGGGTTAGCCACAATTCTTCTTCAGTTTCACTAACGCCTCCCTGCTCTATCTGTTGGATATCTTTCTTGATGAGATCAGCAATAGCCAAGTATTGACGCGCTAGATCTTTTATCTTGTTACTTTCCAAAGGCTGAGAATTTAATTTAGAGAATGAAGCATTTTCAGCAAATAAGATAGAAGGTCCAATAATTTTAATTTGATCGCTGTTCATTGTGATTTACCTCAATTTTTGATTTATGATTCAAAGTCAAGTATTGCAACTCTTTAATTTCTGTTTCTAGACGATCTAAGTAAGTTTTAGCCGATTTTAATTGTGCCTTAGTGGATACGGAAGACTTTAGCATATCGTCATCTGTACCAAATAATCTTTTTACTTTAGCTTGTGATAGTTTAGGCGGATTACACTCTTTATCAAAGGTACCTTGATTTAATCCTTGACCCCCCGCAGCCAGATCTAAAGCAGCATGGGCGGAAGCAATTGTATCGAGAATTTGAACATATTTATTTAAGGCTAGGTAGTGTATCTGATGAGATCTATCTTCCTCACGCCATTGCTTATCAAACTCATAGACTGCGGGTAAGGCAGCAAATTCGATAGGAAGACGAACTTTCGATGGTGTTTCTCCATACAATACTTGGCGTAAACTTTGGACATTGAGCGCATTAACTTCAAACTCATTTCTCGATCGCTGAATCATGATTTTTATTGTTGTTCTGTAGTAATCATCAAGGGCTTCTTTTTCAGCATCGAGATTAGCTTTATACGCTTCTTGAAATGTGTTTTTGAAATTGCATATTGCTGATTGAAAACTAGGATTGAGTTTTTTGACTTGAGCTTTGATTTCATCGGCGGCCATTTTCTCTGTGCTAGATTTTAAAATAAAAGATAGTAACTGACTAAATACTCCTCCTTTATAGGTAGTCAAGTCTTCACCTGTTTGGTTTTTAATTAGCACATTAATTTGGCTAACTTCTGTATCAAAGCTAAAATTATCTACACCTGCTAAAGCACCTAAAGCACCCAAATAAGTAGCAATAATTTTGTTTTCAAAGATAAAGGCTTGTTTTGCCTCTTCTTTTGTTGGCTTAGTGCAAGATTTGATCTTTTCCTGTCTCAAAATATCGAAATCTTTGCTTGGATTTGTTACAATTATTTGATAGTAACTTGTGCGAAAGCAGGTTTCAACATAATCATTTGCTAATGCAGGAAATGATTCATTGAGTTGTTGAGAGGTTGCGGATACTTGTCTTGCCTGATTTAGTAACTTATCTTCACATCCGCTAGCTAGACAGCTTATAACCAAGAACATTCCCAACGTTTTTTTATGAATATGATGACTCTTCATTTTCCCTCATTAGAATTGTAAAAATTTATACGAAAATCTAGTTATAAATGCAGAATTAATCAGTTTTTGCGTGATGGCTGCTATGATACACTAGTTTTATCTCAATCCTTGTCATCATATTAGCTAAAGCTGTTCTTTACATGACATAGTATTCACCGCAAACAAAATTGCGTTAAACCGCAAACAAAAAATCTTTTATCCGCATCTAATCCCCTCAAAATAATAGATATTATTTGTGAATATATCCAATCGACTTAATATTACAATACCTTCGCCAAATTTACAAATAGTAAAAAAATTAATACTTTTTGGCAAAATTCGCTATACATAAGCATTTCGCTCCAAAAATCGTACTTTAGCTCAAACTTTACACCTCAAGTTCCAGATGAATTATTCAACTCAGAGGAAATAGCTCAATTGGTTGTTCTACTTGAAGAGGTTTATGCCAAAGCAGTTGCATAAGAATTTAGGTCAGGTGAAAGTGGTTCTAATTTTGTAATTTCCCTGAAAACTTATGACTTTATGACCAATAGCCTCAAACTCAATTGAGACAAGGATTAGAGTTGGTCATAAATAGCTATGACTTCTGTATGACCGCTATGACTAATTGAAATAGGGAATAGCCAGAAGACCCATCGATGTAGTAACAGTTTAAGTCGAAAACAATAAAGAGTCATGTAATGGTCATAGTAGTCATAAAACAGTCATAGGGCTTATGACCGCCTCAAAAGAAGTCACAGAGTGCGATTCAGCTAATCGGTCATAGAGTCATAGAATTTTTGCAGAAGATAAGGTAGTCGGTTTTCTCTGTAATTGTTGTTGTCCATTATCATCAGAAGCGCAATCAACCATTATTCTTCGGAGTCTTTTATCGGAGGCAAATAAGGAATCAATCCCTTATCAAAAGCTTCTTCCTGAATCTCACGAGCAACGTGACGGGCATCTAGAATAAAGCCATTGACTGAAATCATCCAAGCCATTGGGTTTTGCTCTATTCTGCTAGGCAAACACCAATCCGCATTATAGTAACTCATCTTCATTGCATCCCGAATTGTTTTAGATTTTCCCTGTCCCGTACTCTCTGCTACGGCAAAATGCTTGTAGATTTCGCTGGCTTTGACATGAGGAGTCTGAGAAGAATCAAAAAGGAAATTGACCATACCTAGAGCGTGGACGATTCCGCAAGCCCATGTTTTAGCCTGTCCTGTTACTAGGGGTGAGGGGCGCTTTCTACAGAGAGCCGCAGCTAGTAGGCGTGACATCTCAACATATTCGGCGTTGAGATATTGAGAACAAAAGGCATCGGTGAGGTTGGTGATTTCCTCAAATTTCACCTGCATTGGCTTGGGAACTTTTTCTCCTGCTGGTTTATTCATACTGTTACTTGATTTATCTTTTCCCAATTTTGACACAAAAAAAAGGAGGGAATTTCTTCCCCCCTCTTTTTTGTTAGATGGTTTCCAAGTAGCTTCGGTAATTAGCAGCTATTTCTTTACAACGAATTGCTCGTTTTTTTCCAAACTCTGCAGCTTCTTCTGTATCAAATGGACCATGTTGTTCAGAGTTTTTAGCTCCAAAGAACCAGATCTCATTTATTACAATTCCTTCTGGTGTTGACTCAAAATTAATTACTCCATCTGCTTGTGGATATTGCTTCTTAAGCTCTAGTTTCTTGGCGTTTCTTGCCTCTATAGCTTCTTGTTGAGCAATTTCTATAGCAGACTGTTTCTTGCTTGTTGTAGGTCTTTTTGTAGTCATTTCAATTACCTCTTTATTCTTTGAACTATATATATAATAACATTTTGTACTTAATAAATCAATACTAATATACCTATTGTGTATTGATTTATTAACATAATTGTAGTATACTAGTAGTATAAAGGTTAGAGAAGGGGTACTAATTCAACTCTAACCTTCTAGTTCAACAAACAAAAAGGTTTTAACCTATGCAACAATTCTACTCTGAAAAGTTAATCGCTAACCGAGTTGATGGGCTACAACTTTTCCAAACAAGTTGGGAGTACTCCATCCGTTATCTAGGCAAAGAAATTGAAAGGTTTTCTCTAGATATTAAATTGTCCACGGTTAAGCAGTATTTCCAATCTCTAAAGATAAAACCTGTAGAACCTGAGCCGCAAATTGATGCCCAACTTGTCTTTAAAGAAGATGGTACTAAATATTATTACTACCCTTCAGAAGACGAAATAGCTCAATTTGAAGCAATGGAAGCCGACTATGAAAATACTCGTGCCTACAACATTGCTGCTGAACTTGGGTTCTGGGGAAATTGGTAATCCAAAGGAGAAAAATAATGGCAGCAGAAAAGCTACGGAAATTCAGAAACTTTGTCTACATCATGTTTGATGGCTCACTCCAATGTTGTTCTCATGCAGGAAAGCCCAAGAAAGGCTATGACTGCAAGGATTACATAGAGTTTAAAACATCGGCAGAAGCCCAAGATTATTACTTAAAGAATCGATAATTCCTAAGAGGTCATACGGATGATAGAACCACAAATGATGGAAAAGTACCTTGTACTTGATTGCCTTGCTGATGAATACGAATACTTTGATAAAGGCATCGCCTTGAAGCATTTAGAGCAAGAGAAAGATAAGTACGAAAGATTTCAAGCATTAAAGGAAGATGACCTCTACAAGCTCTGGTTAGAAGACCAACAGCGTAAGTACGGTTAAGCAAGAAAAGAGAGGGTGCAATTCCCTCTCGGACAATTAAACACAAAAGGATGATACATCAAATGGAACTTGCAAAAATACTCAGCAACCTCAAACAGCCAATTCCCACTAACAAGATATCCAGTAAAAAGATTCAAGGACAAACAATTAATTTTGTTTCTTGGCATGATTACTGCGATCTTTTAGATGCCCGTGCAGGGTTAGGGAATTGGAGTTGGGAGATAACAGACAGCCGAGAACTAAGCCCAATAAGCCAAATTAGCGGTAGCACTGACAACGGTGAAACTTACACCCGTTCAGTAAATGCCCGACTAATAATCATTGGGAAATTGACCATCTATGGTGATGACAGATCTATTAGCTTTAGCGCTAGTGGAGAAGAACTCCTCCAATGTTCTAGCTACGGCGACCCTAGCAGCAATGCTGAGGCAATGAGCTTAAGAAGAGCCTGTGCTAAAGCAGGTTTAGGACGCACTCTCTGGCAGAAGAAATAAACCCCAATGGGGGAGAAATCCCCCTACTACAACAAGAACGACAAACAACAAAGGAGAAAAAACAATGAATACTAAACTAGACCAGTTAATAGCAAGATACCTAGAAATCGAAGAGCAATATCTAAAACTCAGTGCGGAAGTAGACTCACTCAAAGCCGCAATTAAAACCGAAATGCGAGAGCAGGGAATTAAGAAAAATAGCACTTTTGAGGTAACTACTTACACCAAAAACACTATCAAGACTTCGCTCTTTGAGTTGTCAAAAATAGTGATCAAGAATGGCGTAGATAGCGAAATAGTACTTGATAAAACCCTCCAGCAAAGATTAGGGTCTTCTCTTATAGAAAAACTGATTGTCACAGTTGACTCTCAAGAAGTGACAACCATTAAAAGAAACTGGAAGTAAAAAAGACGGGAGTTATATCCCTTTTTACTAATCAATTTTAAGTTAATTCAAAAGACTTCACTAGTTAATTCTAGTGGGGTCTTTTTTTGTCTAAATGATGTGCCTCTTTTATTTGACTTTTAGGAACTTCCGTTAAAACCTTATCCTCTTTGGAGAAACAGGTTGGTTAGTTACTTTGGCAAAACAATCCCTTACTATTTTATAAAGACCATTAGAAGTTAAACCTTGATTTTTATTAGCATTATCTAGACCAACAAATAAAGGAGATTCTAGCCTGGCTTCTGTTCTAGTTGCTAACCATTGGAGCAAAATATAGAGGATTTCAGGAGCAATGAAGATATACTCACATTGTGTTGCTTTATGGATTCTCAAGCGACAGTTTTCAATGTCTAAATCTTCTATACGCAAATTAACTATCTCACTATTGGATAGATTATTCTCCCAAAGAAGCCTTAAAATGGCATAGTTTCTTTTACCATTATTAGTGGTTAATTTGCATAAAGCCAAAGCTTGTCTAAAAGTGTTGGAACTAATTTCTAAATAGTCTCTAGAGCGTTTAATTTTTTCTCCTTTAATATGGTCTAAGGTCCAAGAGCACTTTCCTTGTTGATTAGCTAAACGAACTAAATTCTTAAAAGCTGACAATCGCCTATTGATGGTAGCTTTACTAAGATCTTTTTTCAAGCAAAGGTCTTTATATTGAAGAACTAAAGATGTGGCTTTTTCTGATTCAAGCTGAAGAAAGTTTTGAGCATTCTCTTTGTTGCTTTGGAAAAAATAACCTAAATCTTTAACATAGGCTTTTTTTGTATTGGGTTGTAATAAATGACTACGCATAGGTTGAGCTTTTCTAATAAATTTAGCCTACATAATATATTGTATCTAGTTGCTTGAAGTAAATTTACGATAACTGGGGTTTCTTTTTTAATCCTACCAAACCACAAAATACTCATCCAAAACTATTGCTATTTGTTACTTTGACCACTTGGTGTATTATTCACAGCCTTTTCAGAAATACATTAAATTTTCCTAAAACTGGAGGTATTCTTGTCTTTCAATAGTCCCAATAAAACCCAACCAGCAGGAACAGCTTCCTCTTGAGTTAAAAGGTATTCAAAATCCTCATTAATCAACAGCTTCCATTCGCCATCTAGAGCGTCCTCTGGTTCATGGGAAAGATTTTTCTGTCTAGCATTAGCATAACCACAAAGAACCTAATCCAAAGCATTAGCTAACCCCTGAGAAATATCTAACTGAGGGCTGGTTCTATTGTCATCATAGATCATAAGAGTTTCAATATTTTTATGTCTACTAAACTTTTGAACATCTCTCACGTTGCCCTTAGAAGCATCAAGAGCGGCTGTAATGGCACTATGTCTAATTCTATGAGGAGACATCCTTTTAGTAGTCACTCCCTCTTGGATAACTTCCCCAGTAGGCAACTTCTCTCCATTAAAATACTTCTTTACCAGCTTATATATGGCATCTCCTGTCAGAGGCTTATCTTTATATCCTGCATGGAGAGAAGAAAATAGAGGAGTGCAAGAACTATCATTAGAACCATTAACACTTAACCAGTTCTGTATAGCTTTTACAGTACTATTAGCAAGACCTATTAATTCAGATTGAGTACCTCTCCCTTTACCAAAGATTCTCAGAGTCTTATTGATAGGATCAAAATCACCAACAGTTAGCTTGACAATTTCTCCCCTTCTTAGACCATTACTCCAAAGAAGATGTAAGAGAGCATAATCTCTTTTCCCTGCTATTGTGTCTTGATTTACCTGTCTTAGAGCCTCTTTAAAGACATCAATAGAAACCCCAGAAGTATCTCTATATTTGAGAATCTTCTCAGACTTTAAATTATCTAAAGTAAAACTACAAACTCCCACTCTTTCTCCCATCTTGATCAGAGACTTTATAGCGGCTAATCTCCTGTTGATGGTTGCCTCCTTAAGTCCTCTTTCAATACAATCACCTTTGAAACGTAAAACCAGAGTGAGTGCTTGTTCCTTGGGAAGAGAGAGAAACTGTTGGATATATTGAGGTGAAGCTTCCTGACCAACTACATACCTAAAGAAGAGATTGAGATCAGCCAAATAAGCTCTCTGTGTATTAGGAGAACGAGAGTCCTTCAGGAGTAGTTGTAAAATATCAAATTCATAAGGACTGACAGGAACTTGTTCTAGAATAGCTGGTTCATATTTGGTTAACATACTTAATATGTTTTAGGATTGATAATAATGATTTTCAATTGTATAATCCCATAGTAACACTCTATTACTTCTTCTAATACTCTTACTAAAGAAAAACTGGCAAAACAGGAGATTTTGAGGTTTAATTGTTCTGCTTTCTTCTCAATTAATCAAAAACTTTCTAAAATCGCCTCTAAGCCTAGTTTCTCGACTAATAGGATATAAACCAAGTGAAAACTGTTTTGTACATTCTAAGAGCATTTTAGAGAGTGTCATCAGTATTATTTAATTGGAAAGTAGGTTTAAATTAGTTCATTAATAGTTGTTCAATTTAAGATAATTGTTATTACTTTCACTTTTTAAAATACTTACGCTATGATTAAAAGTAGTGAAAGCATAAAGAGTAATGTTATGCGAAAAGATAAAGATTTAGCTCAGATAGGTATTCTCGTTAAACCTGAATTAAGAGAATGGTTAACAGATAAGTGTCAAAACTCTAGGACTCTCGAAGGACGTATAGTAGACCTCTTGCGGAATTCTAGTTAAGCTGTTAATTTGAGTTCATAATTATAGATACCAGAAATTAGATTAACTCGTAGACCAAAGCGTTTTCTTCTATTTCTATAACGACTTGATAATATTCTGAAAATTTTAAGACATCTAATAACATTTTCAACAACTATTCTTCGGGAAGCTAATTGAGAATTTTCTTTTTTTTGTTCAAGTGTTAAAGGAATATTTTTAGTCTTTTTATAAGGAGTTTTACTGTTTTTATGATATTTCTTTATTCCTTGATAACCCTTATCAGCTAATAATTCTGTCTCTTCTATAATGGCTATTTTGCTCTGTTTTAACAAATTAAAATCATGTTTTCTTCCTTTATCAAAAGCTGTGCAAATTATTTCTCTTGTGACCTGATTGACTATTAACTGCATTTTAAGAGTGTGATATCCTTGTTTTCCACTATAGCAATTTTTCTGTTTTTTTTAGGCCTTTCTATTTCTACTTCCCCTACATCTACAACAATTACTTCTATTTCTGTATCTGATTGTAGCAGTTTTCGTTTGCTTGGTAAGTGGAATTCTTCTACCTTAATTAAAACATTTTCAATTCTTCTTACTATTCGACAAGCTGTTGATTCATGAACTTCCCAATCAATGGCTATATGAAATAATGTTCTATATTCTCACCAATATTGTAATGTTAATAAAATTTGGTCTGGTATTGATAGTTTAGAATGACAGCCTTGCTTGCCTTGCTTAGCTTTTACTACTTCTTTTATCATTTTATTAAACGTCATTTTACTGATACCACAGAGCCTTTTAAAATCTGTTTCATCTAGTTTTTGAATTTGTTTATACTGCATCTTTTTTAGTTAATAGAAATAGTTTGTAACTCTTTTCTTATTTTAGTTCTTTTTTTGTGCAAGAGGTCTAGTTTCAATTAGTTTAGTTTTAGGAGCATACATAGAACATATAAAAGCACTAGACGATCTAGATCCTTATGATCTTTGTCCATTTCTTCTGAAGGAGAAGCCTGAAAATGCCTCTACACCAGATGTAAAAACTTCTCTGGCAGTTGATGGGTCTGAGATAGTAAATTTTCTTCAAGAACAGATAAAAACCCTAGAAGCTAGATTTCCAGACTATGAACAAAAAATAACTGCTCTTATAGATGGCAAAATCTCTGAACTAATTTCTCAATTACCCAAACTCCTTAGCGGGACTTAAACAACAAAATGAGACTAAAAAGGGTATAATAGTTGACTGAGAAAGCTTTCACGTCAAGAGTAACCCTAATGAGAGAAACGACTCCAGCAGCAATGCCACCTTGCTTTGATAGATGGTGCCAAAGATTTGATGATCTTTTGAAAACCCAAGCTCCTCAGCGCGAGAATTTAGGCATTATTTAGGAGGATTACTAGGGGAAAGTGAACGTAAAAACGTTACCCAGATGGCTTCTAACTCAGTTGGAGTTGTTTACCATTCCTTGCACCATTTTTTAACTGATGCGCCTTGGTCAGCAGAAAAAATCAATTCTAGACGCTTGGAAATAATGAATAAATGTAGTCAAACAAGAATTAATAAAGGATTTTCTTTAATAATTGATGACTCAGGACATCGTAAGAGTGGCAACTTTACAGACGGAGTAGGAAGACAATATTTGGGAGAAATTGGTAAAACAGATAATGGAATAGTAATAGTTACAACACATCTATATGATGGAGTTAAAAATTTACCATTAGATTTAGAAATATATCAACCTGCTAGTTCTTTAGAAAAAGGAAAAGATGATGATGAGTTCAAAAAGAAACCAGAATTGGCTTTAGAATTAATAGATAGAAGTATAAAGAGAGGATATCAACCAAGTATTGTGTTGATTGATGCTGGATATGGAAATAACACTCCATTTCTTTTAGAACTTGAAAATAAAAAATTAAAATATGTAGGAGGATTAGCCAAAAATAGGAAAGTAAAAATCAAAAAAGAAGGAGAAGTTAGAACAGAAATTAGATTAGATAATTTAGCAGAATCATTATCTAAAGATGATTTTACAGCTATTCACCAAAATTTAGAAAAGCCAAGAACTTTATGGGTAGCAATACGTGAAGTAGAGATATCTAGTTTAAAAGGTTGCCGAAATATAGCTATCGTAATGAATGCTCCAACCTTTAATGAAGCGACTGAAATTGACTATCTCATTACTAATATTTCTACATCAATTGTTACTCCACAATGGATAATTGCTACTTATTCTCAAAGAAATTGGATAGAAGTATTCTATAGAAATGCAAAAGGATGGTTGGGATTAAAAGAATATCAAGTAAGAGATCTACGAAGTCTTACTAGACATTTTATTTTGGTATTTACTGCCTATACTTTTATTATTTGGCACCAGTTAACAGGGGGTTTTAGAAGACGTTGGGCAACCAAAGAATTAAAGACTTTTGCTGATGCTTTGGAAGCATTCAGAACGGCTATGTCTTTCCGTTTCTTTAATTGGTTACAAGAAAATATAGACGTGTTTACCGCTTATAAAGCTAGTTTAGGCTTTGTTTGGGGATAAAATCTGTTTAAGTCCCGTTAGTGAGATTACTCTTACTGGTGATAGTTTTACTGTAAAAAATGATGACATTACTCTTACTGGTGATAACAAAAAAACTTCTACTAACACTAGCTTAAATGATAAAGAAAGTGTTGATGATAGTAAAAGTAATAGTGAAAATAATAAAACAGAAGAAAGCAATGGTGAAAGTAACAATACTCAAACAATGTTAAGTGTTTCTGCTATTACTAGTGAAAACGAAGAGAAAAGTATTGTTACTAAAACTAGCAATAATGAAGAAGAAAGTGTAAGTAATAATAACAATCAACCAAATAAGAATAATAAAGTAGTTGATGGACAAAGTGATAATGAGAGTCCCAAGGAGAAGTAGCACCAGATAAATCAAGAGGAGCAAATCTCATCTAATGGGAAAAAGTCTCCAGTCTCTCCAGAAGAGGCAAAAAGAATTTTACAAGACGCAAGTACCTTACGCTGATTTTTCTGTTTCTCTGCACCCTACGGGCGGCTACGCCCATGCAGTCCCCGCCTACTGGTGTAGGGCAAAGCGTCCCAACGGGACTACGTGCCTACGGCACTGCGGAGGTCAGTAGATGAAGTAAAAAGTCTAGAAACCTCTCTACCCAATGATTAAGAAGTAGAATGATTAGTATCAGTTTGTTGTGACTAAGGTTTTCCTATGCTTTCCTCAACACCTATTCTTCATAGCGATCCAGAGATAATGGGCGGAACCCCAGTCTTTTTTGGCACTCGTGTTCCCATTAAAACACTACTTGATTATCTGGAAGCAGGTGATTCTCTGGATGTTTTTCTGGAAGATTTTCCCAGCGTGAATCGTGAACAAGCGATAGCCCTACTAGAATTAGCCAAGGAAATGTTGCTTACTCATGCGAATTTTGTTGGATGAATGCGTCCCAAAACGTTTAAAACGTCAACTTCTTAATTATCAACTTCGTACAGTTGTGGAAATGGGTTGGTCAGGAAAGAAGAATGGTGAATTATTGAAGTTAATGCAGCAAGAAGGTTTTACAATTTTATTGACCACGGATCAAAACCTGCGTCACCAACAAAATCTTAGAAAAACTGGAGTAGCAGTTGTCGTCATGGTAGCACCCAGTAATCGTCTTGCGGATCTCATTCCATTGTTACCTAATGTTTCTGAGGCAATAAAGCGAATTGTAGTAGGGGAAGTTATTGAGGTAACACTTTAAGAAGTAGAATTATTGTTCTTTTTCTAAGATATTCTGTCCTCTAAAATCAATATATACTATGTCAGTTCAGTTTCTAGGAATGATAAAGGATGACTCATATTAGCAGCAAACCCTAAAATCCCTTTATCTCGGTGTTCATAGAGTAACTCTCCTTGCGAATCAAATAGGAAAGTTGCTCCTCTTTGGGTCATATAAGTCGCATCTGGAACATAAGTAGTCCAATTGTTTAAAACTTCAGTCATATTACGTAATCGTAGAGTAGCTAATTCAAATGGTCTTTGAAAATCTTTTCCACCTGCTTTTTTGAAGAAAGAACCTTTTATTGGAGGTAAAGGTTTCGCATGGATAACCTCTTCATCTTGGATTAACTGTGGTGCTTGACGATCTCCCGTATAACCTCGTAATACTTCAGCTAGCGTCCCTGGACTGCCTATTCCTGCACACATCAACATCAAATTAACCCAGGCATTGGTAGTTGAGGAAAGTCCTGGTATCTTCAAGGAAAGACCCCTATAAAGGTTTAGAGAAGAGTGTAATTCAGCCTTTGGATCAACAAACAATTCTGCTGCCCGAAACCCAGTATAATCGCAAAATTTCTGTCCAGAAGAACGGTCTCCAATTCCTACTGCTCGTATCTTTATACCTGCATCTGTCACTCGTTTAGACTCTCGCTGTAACCACCAAGCATACTCAAGACTATCAAAATCTCCTAACTGTGGCCAAACAATTACTAATAAACGATTTGCTGATTCACAACCGCTCAAAATGTATTCCGTTACTCCATCGCTGACTCGTTGAAGTTGGATTTGCTTTAAGACAGCGTAGGAGTTTAGGCTTTCTGGTGAAAGAATTGATATCATAATTCTAAAATACTATTTCAATGATTGTACTTCGTTAATAATTTTATTGCTTACTCCAATTATCTTATATTTGCTATTTACGTTGATTCTTCAGTAATTTGATTAGTATTAGATTAAGTAAAAACAAAAAAGGCTCTTTATGGGTTTCAGCAATCTAAGCCAAAAGGCACTCAAGTAAAGATGGCAAAAGGGCTTTACCCCTTTTCTGACATTATGAACTTTCCTCTTGGTTAAAGCGGTTTTTTTGGCTAATCATCTGAGGAAATCTCCTATCAAGTTTGGGATATTTGCATTCTGTCAGCCCTAATCATGACGGTGCAATGAGTAGAATCAAGCAATATCAAGCTCTAAAAGGAGGATGAAGTGAACTGAAGTGGGATGAAGTAAAATAGATAGCAGGTGGTTCCAATGAGCAAAAAGGACTTTTCTGATGGACAAAGAGTAACTGGATATTTGGTTTCCAGCCGAGCAACAGCAACGCATCATCAATCGCCTGATTAATCGTATCGGTTTAACTCGCATTCGAGCAGAATGTTTTGTTCGCTTATGGATTTATCTATTGGTCAAACAAAAGCAATCAGTAAATCCCAAGCTTAAGCCCCCCTTAAGCGAACTCACTATACCAGACGGTTCTTTTGTTTGCACTCTCCGTTATGCTGCTGAATTATTTTACAGTGACCAGGAGCGAGGCAGCGATCGCTCGGCGGGTATGATGTTGGATAAATTAGCGAATTTGGGACTAATCACCAAATACTTTGATGGCAATACAACCCAGATTAGTATTCAATCCATCTCAGAGCTATTGAGTCCAGAAGATACTGCCTCGTTAGTTGTGCTCAAGCTAGATGTTTTCGTGCGTCGTTGTGATGCCATTCCTCTGGCTAATCTTTTGGCTAGTGGTCTGTCAGAGAAAATGTGACGAATAATAGTGATATAGTAGAAGTGTCAATAGACAGACAAAATTACTATGCCAGCCAAGCGCTATATTGTGTCCTTAACTCCAGAAGAACGCCAAA